>Ga0209025_1002536_pt1 | contig 19084 bp, 16 predicted proteins | sample AraplaMF_Col_mLB_FD_184256 | JGI IMG/M metagenome (GOLD analysis project Ga0209025, IMG submission 184256) | Arabidopsis root microbial communities from the University of North Carolina, USA - plate scrape MF_Col_mLB (SPAdes) (version 2) | ecosystem: Host-associated > Plants > Roots > Endosphere... | reverse complement strand
TGCCGTAGATTGCCCCTGTGGGCAGACCTTCGCCATTCCTCAGGTCCGGCAGCGCGTGATACGCGCGATACAGATAGCTCGATCCATCGACGAGCAAGAGTGTTTTTCGACTATCCGACATTCCCATGGACTCTAAATTGACTGGTGCCCCCGCAGGCGGCGCAGACGCCGCCCCCCTCGCCGACACGGACGTTTCCGACATTTCCGGTAACACGGTGAATCCGCCGCCCGAGAAAGCCTCGGCACACGCCGCGTCCATCGCCGCAAAAGCCGATGCCGCAGCAGCTGGCAAGACCCCCGAGGAACAGGACGCTGCCGCCCGCGCGGCGGCCGCTCGCGCAAATCCGCGCAAGATGATTCCAAGCCTGCGTGCGCTGGCGGATGAAGACCGCGCCACGGCAAAGAAGGCGCGCGCATCGTGGCAAATGTTCACGATTATGGCAGAGTTCATCGAGGCGACCGAGTACCTGTCCGAGATCCGGCCGGCCGTTTCTATCTACGGCAGCGCGCGGCTGCGCGAGGACTCGCCGTACTACCAGAAGACCATCGAGATCGCCCGGCTGTTCTCGGACGCTGGCTTCGCCGTGATCTCGGGTGGTGGCCCCGGCATCATGGAAGCCGCCAACAAGGGCGCACACGCCGGCAAGTCCGCCAGCGTGGGTCTGAACATCGAACTTCCGCACGAGCAGCAGGGCAATCCGTACCAGGACATCGCCATGCGGTTCCGCCACTTCTTCACGCGCAAGGTCACTTTTGTGAAGAATTCGGATGCGTTCATCGTGATGCCCGGCGGGTTCGGCACGCTTGATGAACTGGCCGAAGTGCTGACGCTGGTGCAGACCGGCAAGTCCCGTGCCGTGCCAGTGGTCATGTACGGCAGCCGCTTCTGGAAGGGCCTGCTGGACTGGTTCCGCTTCACGCTGCTGCCGATGGGGTTGATTGCCGAACACGACCTGGACCTGATGAAGATCGTGGACGAGCCGCAGGAAGTGCTGGAAGCCGTGTACGAGTACTACGAAAAGCGCGGCGGCGACCACCCGATTCCGCCCAAGGAAGAAATGTTCTACCTGTAAGGCATTACGCGTTGCAACCACCCGCTGGCCGGTGTCGCGACGGACCGGACAGTGGGTGGACGGAAGGCCACGAGAACAGACCGAAAATGGCAGGAATTGCTAGAATGGAAACCTGTTCATCCTGACTGGGCCGGCGCCGCCGGATTCGGCAGGATCCATCCGCGCAGCGGGCCCTCCCTGCCCGCGCGCACAGGAGCTTCAGATGACTTCCCCTTCGCAACCGGGTGCCAGGCTGGCCGATCTGCATGCAGCGATCCGCCGCCCCGGCTATGTGCTCGCGCTTGCCGCCGCCGTGCTTACCCTGACCGCCAGCCAGCGTGTGCTGGCGCAGGACTCGGAAACCAGCAACGCCTTGACGCAGCAGGAACTCAACAAGATCAACAACCAGCCGATCGCCCCTGCGTCCAAGAGCCAGCTGAACCAGCCGCGCGAGCCGAGCTTCCAGTTGCGTGAGCGCGATGGCACCCAGGTGACCGAATACAAGGACAAGGGGCGCGCCACCGAGATCCAGGTGCAATCGGGTTTCGGCACCAAGTACGAGATGAGCAAGCCGGAAGATAGCTCGCCGCGAATCCGGGATCACGACGTGAATCGCGTGCCCTCCGTGAACCTCAAGTTCTGAGCCTGAAGGACGTTTTCTGGTTCAGGGCCTCATGTCCTGATACCCTTTAGCCTTTCTTACCCACGATTGCCGCCAAGGCCCAGCCCGGGCGGCCATCGCGCCGGCCCTCCGGCAGCAATGCCGCGGCGGCTGGCCGGCACCTTGTCGTGCCGACCGGCCGCTCCCCGATTCGCACCAATTAAACAGTATGGCCGTTTTCACCACGGTCTCGCAGGACGAGATCGCCCGCTGGCTGCTTGACTATGACCTTGGCGAAGTGCGCGCGCTGCGCGGCATCGCCTCGGGCATCGAAAACAGCAATTTCTTTCTGACCATGGAGCAGGATGGCGTCACGCGCGAGTACGTGCTGACGATCTTCGAACGGCTGCGCAGCGACCAGTTGCCGTACTACCTGCATCTGATGGACCATCTGGCGCGCCACGACATCAGCGTGCCGGCCCCGATGCCCGCTCGCGATGGCGAGATCCTGCGCGAGCTCAAGGGCAAGCCGGCCACCATCGTGACACGGTTGCCCGGCACCTCGCAATTGGCCCCGCAGCCCGAACATTGCGCCGAAGTGGGCGCGATGCTGGCGCGCATGCACCTGGCCGGGCAGGACTATCCGCGCCAGCAGCCGAACCTGCGCAGCCTGGCCTGGTGGCAGCAGACCACGCCAGAGATCACGCCATTCCTCGACACGGCACAGCGCAAGCTGCTGACCGACGAGATCGCGCACCAGACGGCCTTCTTCGGCAGCGCCGACTATGCCGCGCTGCAGGGCGGCCCGTGCCATTGCGACCTGTTCCGCGACAACGTGCTGTTCGATACTGCCGGGGGCCAGCAGAAGCTCGGCGGTTTCTTCGATTTCTACTTTGCCGGCCACGACAAATGGCTGTTCGACCTGGCCGTGACGGTCAACGACTGGTGCATCGACTTGCCGACCGGCGTGCTCGACCTCTCGCGTGCGGAGGCCATGCTGCGCGCCTATCATGCGGTGAGGCCGCTGACAGCGGTAGAGGCGCGTCACTGGCAAGACATGCTGCGCGCCGGCGCGCTGCGCTTCTGGGTATCGAGGCTGTGGGATTTCTATCTGCCGCGCGAAGCCGATATGCTGCAGCCGCATGACCCGACCCATTTCGAACGCATCCTGCGCCGTCGCCTCGACGACGCAGCGGCGCTCCCCTGGATCTGATTCGCCATGCAACTACTGGAAGTTTCCGCCAAGGAAGGCTATGTCTGGTTCCGCCAGGGTGTCTGGCTGTTCCGCAAGAACCCGCTCGCCTTCCTGATGCTGCTGTTTATCTACCTGATCGCCGCGCAACTGGCGATCTTTGTGCCGCTGCTCGGCATCATCGCACTGCTGGTTTTCACACCGGGGCTTTACGTAGGCGTGATGACGGCTTGCCGTGAGGTCATCCAGAACAAGCGCGTACTGCCAACCATCCTGTTGTCGGGCTTCCGCAGCAACGGCAAGCAGGCGATGCGCAATCTGCTTGTGCTGGGTGGCATTTATGCGGTGCTGATTTTCACGCTGAGTCTGATCGCAACCTCGGTGGTGGACATCGGCACGGTGGCGCCCATGGTGCTCAAGGGCGAGGAACCTTCGGCCGAAGCCGTACAGCAGCTCTACTATGCGCTGATGATCGGCGCCCTGCTCTATACGCCGATCGCGATGCTGTTCTGGTTCGCGCCGCTGCTGTCGGCCTGGCACCAGGTGCCGCCGGTCAAGGCGCTGTTCTTCAGCTGGACCGCCTGCTGGCGCAATCGCGGCGCGTTCTTTACCTACGCCATGCTGTTCGCGGTGTTGCTGGTAGCGGTGCCGCTGGTGCTGGAGACCGTGTTCGCGGCATTCGGCGGGCAGGAAGTGCTGTCGTTCCTCGTGACGCCGTATTCGCTGCTGATGCTGGCGATCCTGTACTGCTCGTTCTATGCGACGTACCGGGGTTGTTTCAATATCCTGCCGCCGGAAGAGGTGGTGAACGGGGCGCAGCAGCCTTGATATCCGCTTGTCTTGCTCCCCTCTCCCGCACGGCGGGAGAGGGGTCGGGGGAGAGGGTCAGCAGTGCATATTGCGATGCGTCGGCAAGCAGAACCTCCCGCCCTCTCCCCTGCCCCTCTCCCAGAGGGAGAGGGGAGTAAAACAGCGAGGGAGCGAAGCGCTCAATCAATCGGATCCAGCTTCGCTACCGCCAGTGCCAGCCATTTGACGCCGTGGCGCTTGAAGTCGATATTCGCGCGGGCATCGGCGCCCTCGCCTTCCAGTGCCTTGATCCGGCCTTCTCCGAACTTGGTGTGAAAGACGTTCTGGCCAACGCGGAAGCCCGTGGCTGCGGCACGTTTTTCCTCGGCGTAGCTCTTTTTGCCGGTATCCATGCCGCCCGTGGGCTTCGTGCCCGTGTAGGGCACATCTTCCGCACGCTTGAACCAATCCCGGCCCCAGGCGTTGTCGCGCTCCTGCCGGCTGACACCGTAGCCGGTCTGGCCTTGCGGAATGATCCACTTCAGCGATTCCTCAGGCAGTTCCTCGAAGAAGCGTGATTTCATGTGGTAGCGCATCTGGCCGTGCAGGACGCGGCTCTGCGCGAACGACAGGAACAGCCGCTCGCGGGCGCGGGTGATGGCCACATACATCAGGCGGCGCTCTTCCTCGATGCCATCGGCTTCCTGTGCGCTGTTGTCGTGCGGGAACAGCCCCTCTTCCAGCCCGGTGATGAATACCACGTTGAATTCCAGGCCCTTGGCCGCGTGGACCGTCATCATCTGCACCGCATCCTGGCCGGCCTGCGCCTGGTTGTCGCCGGCTTCCAGCGACGCGTGAGTCAGGAACGCCACCAGCGGCGTCATCACCACCGGCAACTGTTCGGGGTCGAGTACCTGCTGATCCTGGTCGCCCTGCGCCAGTGCCGGCGGCGCATCGCGGCCCACAGGCAGCATGCGCGCCGGGGCATCCAGCCCGAAGCCATCCTCCACGACGAATGCCTGCGCGGCAGTCACCAGTTCCTGCAAGTTCTCGATGCGGTCCTGGCCCTCTTTCTCGGCCTGGTAGTGCGCAATCAGGCCGCTGGTATTAGTGACGTACTCCACTGTCTCCGGCAACGTCATGCGGCTCGTTTCCGTGCGCATCTGATCGATCAGGCGCAGGAACGCGCCCAGCGAACTCCCCGCCTTGCCGGGCACGTAGGCCACGGCCTCCGCCAGCGAGAGGTTGTACTGGCGCGCGGCGTCCTGCAGCGTTTCCAGGGACTTGGCGCCGATGCCACGTGTCGGGAAGTTGACCACCCGGGCGAAAGCGGCGTCGTTGCGCGGGTTCTCGATCAGTTGCAGGTAGGCCAGCGCATGCTTGACCTCGGCCCGCTCGAAGAAGCGCAGGCCGCCGTACACGCGGTACGCGATACCCGACGAGAACAGCGCATGCTCGATCACGCGCGACTGCGCGTTGCTGCGGTAAAGGATGGCGATCTCGGAGCGTGTCATGCCCTGCGCGATCTGGTCACGAATCTCCTCGACGATCCACGACGCTTCCTGGCCATCGGTGCCAGCCTGATACACGCGCACCGGCTCGCCGTGCCCGGCATCGGTACGCAGGTTCTTGCCCAACCGGCGCGCGTTGTGCGAGATCAGGTGGTTGGCGGTATCGAGAATGTGACCATGCGAGCGATAGTTCTGCTCCAGCTTGATCATGTGGCGCACGCGGAATTCCTGCTCGAAATCGCGCATGTTGCCCACGTTGGCACCGCGGAAGGCGTAGATGCTCTGGTCATCGTCACCCACCGCGAACACCGCCGCCCCGTTGCCTGTGCCATAGCCGGCCAGCAGCTTGAGCCAGCGGTACTGCAGTACGTTCGTATCCTGGAACTCGTCGACGAGGACATGCCGGAACCGGTACTGGTAGTGCTGGCGGATGGCGTCGTTGTAGCGCAGCAGTTCATAGCAGCGCAGCAGCAACTCGGCGAAATCCACCACCCCTTCCCGCTGGCACTGCTGGTCGTACGCCGCGTAGAGATCGACGAACCGGCGATTGAAATCGTCGTTGGCTTCGACGTCAGCCGGACGCAGGCCCTGCTCCTTGGCGTTGTTGATGAAGTACTGCAGGCTCTTGGCCGGGTACTTCTCGTCATCGACGTTGAGCTGCTTGAGCAGGCGCTTGAGCGCCGAGAGCTGGTCCTGGGTATCGAGGATCGAGAAGGTCTGCGGCAGTCCGGCATCGCGGAAATGCGCGCGCAGCATGCGGTTGCACAGCCCGTGAAAGGTGCCGATCCACATGCCGCGCGTATTGATCGGCAGCATCGACGACAACCGCGTCTGCATTTCCTTGGCGGCCTTGTTGGTAAAGGTCACCGCCAGGATGCCGGCCGGCGAGACCCGGCCGTTCTGGATCAGCCAGGCAATCCGCGTGGTCAGCACGCGGGTCTTGCCACTGCCCGCGCCCGCCAGGATCAGGGCCGGTTCGTCCGGCAGGGTGACGGCGGCGAGTTGTTCGGCGTTGAGATTGGCTAGCAGGCTGGACATCGGGACAGGGCCGGAAAAGTAGGCGGCAATTATACCGGCGGCCAACCCTCCCTTACCGGGATGGTTTCCATCGGACGGGGCGCCGGACGCACGCCGAGGCGCCCGAAATGCGCACCGGCACCCCGCCTCCCCTATAATTTGACGTTTTCCCGGCCGAGTGCCATGGCGCACCAATCCGCCTGCCGGCCAGGGCCCTGACCCGCATCCCACCAGCATCCAAGCATGACCGCAGAAGACCAGTCCCTCGCCAAGAGCTTCGAACCCGCCGCCATCGAGGCGAAATGGGGCCCAGAATGGGAGCGCCGGGGTATCGCCCAGCCTACGTTCGACCCAGCCCGCCCGGACTTTTCCATCCAGCTGCCGCCGCCCAATGTGACCGGCACGCTGCACATGGGCCATGCGTTCAACCAGACGATCATGGACGGCCTGACCCGCCACGCACGCATGCTCGGCGCCAATACGCTGTGGGTACCGGGCACGGACCACGCCGGCATCGCCACCCAGATCGTGGTGGAGCGCCAGCTCGAGGCGCAGGGTGTATCGCGCCACGACCTCGGCCGCGAGAAGTTCACCGAGAAGGTCTGGGAGTGGAAGGAAGAGTCGGGTTCGACGATCACGCGCCAGGTGCGCCACATGGGCGCCTCGATCGACTGGACGCGCGAGTACTTCACGATGTCGCCCGAGATGTCGAAGGCCGTGACGGAGGTCTTCGTCCGCCTGCATGAGCAGGGTCTGATCTACCGCGGCAAGCGCCTGGTGAACTGGGACCCGGTGCTGGGCACCGCGGTGTCGGACCTGGAAGTCGACAGCGTCGAGGAAGACGGCTCGCTGTGGCACATCCACTATCCGCTGGCCGAGGCCGATACCGTACGCGGCCTGACCCACCTGACCGTGGCCACCACGCGCCCGGAAACGATGCTGGGTGACACCGCCGTGATGGTGCATCCGGAAGACGAGCGCTATGCGCACCTGATCGGCAAGATGGTGAACCTGCCGCTGACCGATCGCCAGATTCCGGTGATTGCCGACGAATACGTCGATCGCGAGTTCGGCACGGGCGTGGTCAAGGTGACCCCGGGCCACGACTTCAACGACTATGCAGTGGGCCAGCGCCACAACCTGCCGCAACTGTCGATCCTGACGCTCGACGCGAAGATCGTGGCCGACGCGCCCGCCGCCTATGCCGGCATGGATCGCTTTGCAGCGCGCAAGCAGATGGTCGAGGACCTGAAGACGCAGGGCCTGCTGGGCGAAGTGAAGCCGCACAAGCTCATGGTGCCGCGCAGCGAGCGCACCAGCAGCGTGATCGAGCCGATGCTGACCGATCAATGGTTCGTGGCCATGAGCAAGCCGGCGCCGGAAGGCACGTTCTATCCGGGCCGCTCGATCGCCGACGTGGCGCTCGACGCCGTGCAGAGCGGCGAGATCAAGCTCGTTCCCGAAAACTGGAACAGCACCTACAACCAGTGGCTGGCCAATATCCAGGACTGGTGTATCAGCCGCCAACTGTGGTGGGGCCACCAGATCCCGGCCTGGTACGACGAAGCCGGCAAGGTGTTCGTCGCCCGCACCGAGGAAGAGGCCCGCGCCAAGGCTGACGCCGCTGGCAGCACCGGCCCGCTGCGCCGCGAGGAAGACGTGCTGGACACGTGGTTCTCGTCCGCACTGGTGCCGTTCTCGTCGCTGGGCTGGCCCGAGCAGACGCCTGAACTGAAGCACTTCCTGCCGTCGTCGGTGCTGGTCACCGGCTACGACATCATCTTCTTCTGGGTGGCGCGCATGGTCATGATGACCAAGCACTTCACCGGCCAGGTGCCGTTCCATACCGTGTATGTGCACGGTCTGGTGCGCGACTCCGAAGGCAAGAAGATGAGCAAGTCCGAGGGCAATACGCTCGATCCCGTGGACCTGATCGACGGTATCGAACTGGAACCGCTGCTGAAGAAGCGCACCACGGGTCTGCGCCGTCCCAAGGACGCGCCGAAGATCGAATCGAAGACGAAGAAGGAATTTCCGGACGGCATTCCGTCGTTCGGCGCCGACGCGCTGCGCTTCACCTTTGCATCGCTCGCCACGCTGGGCCGCAACATCAATTTCGATACCGGCCGCTGCGAGGGCTACCGCAACTTCTGCAACAAGCTCTGGAACGCCACGCGTTTCGTGTTGATGAACACCGAGGGCCAGGACTGCGGCATGGGCCCGTGCAACGACAACTGCGGCCCGGACGGCTACCTGCACTTCTCGCAGGCAGACCGCTGGATCGTGTCGCTGCTGCAGCGCGTGGAAACCGAGGTTGCGAAGGGCTTCGACGAATACCGCTTCGACAATATCGCCAGCGCGATCTACAAGTTCGTCTGGGACGAGTATTGCGACTGGTACCTGGAACTGGCCAAGGTGCAGATCCAGACCGGCACGCCGGCGCAACAGCGCGCCACGCGCCGCACGCTGGTACGCGTGCTGGAGACGGTGCTGCGCCTGGCGCACCCGATCATTCCATTCATCACCGAGGAACTCTGGCAGAAGGTGGCGCCGCTGGCCGGCCGCGCCAAGGGTGACGGCAGCGAGACCATCGCCACGCAGTCTTACCCGCTGCCGGCCATGGCCAAGATCGACGAAGCCGCCGAAGCCTGGGTGGCGCAGCTCAAGGCCCTGGTGGACGCCTGCCGCAACCTGCGCGGCGAGATGAACATTTCGCCGGCCCAGCGTATCCCGCTCTACGCACATGGCGACAGCGCCTTCCTGAACGAAGCCGCGGCGCAAGTGCAGGCGCTGGCGAAACTTTCCGAGGTCAAGGTGTTCGAAGACGAGACCGCATTGCTGCAGGAAGGTGCCGGGGCGCCGGTGGCGATCGTCGCTGGCAACCACCTGATGCTCAAGATCGAGATCGACGTGGCGGCCGAGCGCGTGCGCCTGTCCAAGGAGATTGACCGGATCACGGGCGAGATCGGAAAGTGCCGTGGCAAACTGTCCAACGAGAGCTTTGTCGCCAAGGCGCCGCCTGCAGTCGTCGCGCAGGAGACCCAGCGTATGTCGGATTTCGAACAGACGCTGGCAAAGCTGCAGGATCAACTACAGCGTCTGCCGTCCTGACGTGCTCATCGCACCCGTCCGGCTCCCGAGTCGGACGGAACCGGACAGACGGCGACCCCATCCTGCGGCACGGTATTACACCGGATTGAAAAGGAAGCTGAAATGGAAAACCGCGTCACCAAGGCCGTCTTTCCCGTAGCCGGGCTAGGCACCCGTTTTCTGCCCGCCACCAAGGCGAGCCCCAAGGAAATGCTGCCGGTGGTAGACAAGCCGCTGATCCAGTACGCCGTGGAAGAAGCCATGGCTGCCGGCATCAACGAGATGATCTTCGTCACCGGCCGCTCCAAGCGCGCCATCGAGGATCACTTCGACAAGGCCTACGAGCTGGAAATGGAGCTCGAAGCCAAGAACAAGCAAGCACTGCTCGACGTGGTGCGCTCGATCAAACCCAAGAACGTGGAGTGTTTCTACGTGCGCCAGCCCGAAGCACTGGGCCTGGGCCATGCCGTGCTCTGCGCCGCACGACTGGTAGGCGACGCCCCGTTCGCCGTGATGCTGGCCGATGACCTGCTGGACGGCCTGGGCGACGAGCCGGTGATGAAGCAGATGGTGGATGTGTACAACCACTACAACTGCTCCGTGCTAGGCGTCGAGGAAATCGCGCCCGAGCAGAGCAAGTCGTACGGTGTGGTCGATGGCCGCGAGTGGGACGAACGCGTCATCAAGATGTCCGGCATCATCGAAAAGCCGGCACCCGAAGACGCCCCATCCAACCTGGGCGTGGTGGGCCGCTACATCCTGACACCGCGCATCTTCGACCATATCCGCGACCTGAAGCCGGGTGCGGGTGGCGAGTTCCAACTGACGGATGCCATCCAGGCGATGCTCGGACAGGAGCAGGTGCTGGCGTACCGCTACAAGGGTGTGCGCTACGACTGCGGCAGCAAGCTTGGCTACCTGAAGGCGACCGTCGAGTTCGCACTCAAGCATCCGGAAGTCCGCGACGAGTTCAGCGCTTACCTCGCGCAACGGGGTTGATCGCTGGTTGGTGCGAAACCCAAGCCAATAAAAAACCGCCTCTTCACGAGGCGGTTTTTTTACATCCAAATCCCGCAAAGACTCAGCGGCGCTTCATGTAGAACACGAACACCTTGTCGACTTCGGCGTGCGACACGAGTTCGTTGCCGGTCTGCTTGGCGAACGCCTGGAAATCGCGTGTGGCGCCCGGGTCGGTGGCCAGCACCTTGAGCACTTCACCGCTAGCCATGTCTGCCAGCGCCTTCTTGGTCCGCAGGATCGGCAGCGGGCAGTTCAGGCCGCGTGCGTCCACTTCTTTCTGGAAGTCCATTCCTCTCACCTTCTATTTCTGATGGATGCCGTATTGTAGCGAAGCGGCGACCATGCTGAAGTCCGTCGGCCGGCGCGGGTCGGGGATATCCTCGCCGGTGGCCCGATCGAAGAAACGCACGGGCAAGCCGCGGCGCTCAAGGAAATCAGCCACTGCAAAGCCGGTGCCGGCGTTCCAGATCTTCATCTTCTCGGGCGCCACCAGCCGATACTCGGCCAGTTCCTCGGACAGCCGGATGTCTCCCTCCGCCTTCACGTGATAGGCGATGATCAGTTCGTTCTTGCGCATGAACTCATAGACGCCGATTAGCGAGGCCGACACCGTATCGAGATTCGTCTCTTCCTTGAGCTCGCGCGCGACGCCATGTTCCGGGGTCTCGTCGCGTTCCATGAAGCCTGTGACCAGCGCGAACATTTTCTCCGGCCACAGCGCATTGCGCGCCAGCAGCAACTGGCCCTCGTATTCGACCACGGCCGCCAGCACCGGCAGCGGGTTGTCCCAATGCACGAAGCCGCAACCATCCTGCACGCAGGCATGGCGATAGCGGCCCGACATCGGCAAGTGTTCCAGCGTCGATCCGCAGCGCGGACAGAATCGATAGGGTTCCATCAGGGGGCTCCAGGGACTGTCTCGTTATTGTGATGCTGCCCGTTCTTGCTTGATATTCGGTTCAGCGGCCGCATGCAGCGCGGATGTCCGCAGCGAATGCCTCCACGGTTTCCGGCTGCAGATCCCACGCGCACATCATGCGGCATCCGCCCGCGCCAATGAACGTGTAGAACAACCAGCCCTTGGCGCGCAGCGCCTCGATGGCCGGCAGCGGCAGTTCGGCAAACACCGCGTTGGCATCGGTCGGGAACATGATGCGCACGCCCGGGATATCCGCGATGCGTTGCGCGAGCAGCGTCGCCATCGCATTGGCATGGCGACCGTTGCGCAGCCAGACATCGTTCTCCAGCATGCCCAGCCAGGGCGCCGAGATAAAGCGCATCTTCGACGCCAGATGACCGGCCTGCTTCACGCGATAGGCGAAGTCCTCCGCCAGTCTGCGATCGAAGAAGACCACCGCCTCGCCTACCGGCAGGCCGTTCTTGGTGCCGCCGAAACACAGCACATCCACGCCGGCACGCCACGTGATTTCCGATGGATGCACGCCCAGCGATGCCACGGCATTGGCAAAACGTGCACCGTCCATATGCACGCGCAACTGGCGCCGCTTGGCGATAGCCGCGATGGCACGCACTTCTTCCACGGTGTAGACCGTGCCCACTTCCGTGGCCTGTGTCAGCGACACCACGCGCGGTTTGGGATAGTGGATATCCGTGCGGCGTGTGACCAGCGCCTCCACCGCATCGGGCGTCAGCTTGCCGTTCTCGCCGGGGGCAGTCAGCAGCTTCGAGCCGTTCGAAAAAAACTGCGGCGCGCCGCATTCATCGGTCTCGATATGTGCCAGTTCGTGGCAGATCACCGAGTGATAGGACTGGCACAGCGAAGACAGCGCCAGCGAATTGGCCGCGGTGCCATTGAAAACGAAGAAGACCTCGCAGTCGGTCTGGAACAGGTCGCGAATCCGGTCGCAAACTTTCTGGGTCCAGCTATCGTCGCCGTAGGCTTTCTCGTGGCCGGTGGCATTGGCTTCGAGAAAATACTTCAGCGACTCCGGACAAAAGCCGGCGTAGTTATCGGAGGCGAACTGCTGGGCGGGGGAAACTGCGGAGGTCATCGGTCAAACCTTGCTGAATGGATTACTGCTTGTCGGCCCAGAGCTCGCCACCGGTGGCCCAGTTCTCGCGCTTGACGTCGGTGATGATGATATCGACCGCACCCGCCGAGCAACCAAGCGTCTCGCACGTGACGCGCGTGACTTCCTCAACAAACTTGCGCTTCTGCTCCACCGAGCGGCCTTCGAACATTTCTACGTGAAACGTGGGCATTCCTTGACTCCTTCTAGGTGTTGTCAGTCTTTGTACGAGGGATCGATTCTATCGAGTTTGCGCAGCAGCGCGGGCCACTCGAGCACGCCCTCCACCGCACCATCGTCGAATAGCTGGAGCGAGGTCCGATCCGCCACGGCAGGCAACGGCTGCACCGTGGCGCTGCCAAGCTGCGCACCCAGCTGGATCTCGCATGCCTTGATCAGCGTGGCCATCAACACGTAAGCCTCGGCCACGGTGCGGCCCAAGGTCAGCGTGCCATGGTTGCGCAGCAGCATTGCCGGATGATCGCCGAGCGAAGCCGTCAGCCGCGTCCCTTCGGCAGGCGTGAAGGCCAGCCCTTCGTAGTCGTGATAGGCCATGCGGCCATGAAAGCGCATGGCATGTTGCGAGAGCGGCAGCAAGCCTTCAGCCTGGGCGGATACGGCGATGCCTGCGGTGTTGTGGAGGTGCATGACGCAATGCGCGTCGGCACGCGCCGCGTGCACGGCGCCATGGAGTGCGAAGCCCGTGACATTGACTGGATGGACCGTCTCGCCCACCACTTCGCCCTGCCCATTAATTTTGACGAGGTCCGATGCGCGGATTTCGTCGAAGGCAGAGCCGAAGGGATTGATCAGGAAGTGACCGGGCTCGCCAGGCACGGTGGCCGAGATGTGCGTGTAGATCAAATCATCCCAGCGTTCCAGTGCGGCCAGCCGATAAGCGGCGGCCAGGTCCACGCGCACGCGCGCTTCCTCGGCACCGATCGGCCAGGCCGGGCCGGCGGCACGCCCGGGCTGCAAGGCAAAAGACATGGAGATTGGCTTTCGCGCCGCCCTGCAGCGCCGGCGCGGGGGCGACCGGTTCGAGTGGGCGACGAAGCCAATACTGTAGCGTACTCGTCAGCCGGCTGCCCGTCCGTCCACCGGCATCGTGCGCCACATCCACAAGTAGATAGCGGCGCCCAGCAGCAGCGCGGCCGAGGCCACGCCGAGCGACGCGCCAAAGCCACCCGTGCGCGCCACCAGCGACGTAGCCAGCGGCGGCCCCGCGATCTGGCCGATGGCATAGGCAGCCGTCATCAGCCCGATCAGCTTCGACGCGCTGGCGCCCCACAGCCGCCGTGCCTCGCGCATGGCAAAGGACACCAGTGCCGTGAACGGCAGACCCACCAGCAGGCTGCTCAGCGCGAAGCCCGTCACCGTGGGCCACACGGCGGCAATCGCCACGCCCAGCGCTTGCATCGCATACAGGTACATCATCATGCGACGGTTGTCGTGGTGCATGCCGAAGCGCGTCACGGCCCACGCACCCACCGCCACGCCGGCACCGAGGATCGGCCAGAATAGATCGGCCCATACGCTGCCGGGCATCTCGTGGCGCGCGATCACGGGCAGGAAAGTTGCCGTGATGATGTAGCCGAAACCCGCCAGCCCGTAGGCCAGCGTCAGCGCCCAGGTTTCGAGGTTGAGGCGTGGCGCAATCGGGGCGGAGGAAGCAGCATGTGCCGCCCCTCCTGTCGGTGACGCTAGTGGAGACGGCGTGCCGAATACGCGCCACACGGGTGCCAGCATCAGCGCTCCGAGAATCGTGAAGGTGATCCAGCCCCAGTTGGCCAGCCAATGAGCGCCGACCATCCCAAAGACCGACACGCCCGTCACGACGATGCCGATACCGGGGCCCGCGAACATCAACCCGCCTAGCGTCGGATGCCCCAGTTCAGCCAACCGCTGCATGCACCACGCGGTGGCGTAGACCATGACCACGGCACTGGCGATGCCCGACAGCGTGCGCCACGTGAGCCATGCCGGCATGCCGCCAGGCAAGGCCATCGCCAGCGTCAGGATGACCGTCAGCACCAGCGAAATCTTGACCATGCGCGCTGGGTCGGGGCGGATCACCAGGCACAGCACGGCACCAAGCAGATAGCCAATGTAATTCAGTGTGGCCAGTGCACCACCCTCTCCCAGCGTCACGGTGCCATCGTGCAGCATCATCGGCAACAGTGGCGTGAACGCGAATCGGCCAATTCCCATAGCCAGCGCCAGCGACACAAAGCCAGCAATCGCCACAGCCCATGGGCTAGCGGTGGGCCGGGTGGTGTGCCCGGCAGGAACCTCGACATTGGCGATAGACATGGGGCGGTTGGCGCGCCTCAGGGCGACTGGCACGGTTTGACGTTGTTGACTATCCTATGCCCAAACATCCATCACGAAAAATGAATTTCCGAGATGGAAACCATCTGTATTTGGAAAGGATGCACATATGGACCTCGCTGCCCTGGAAATCTTTCGTGCCGTCGTTGAAGCGGGCGGCATCACGCGCGCGGCCGAACGTCTGCACCGCGTGCAGTCGAACGTCACCACGCGCATTCGCCAGCTGGAGCAATCGCTGGGCGTGGAATTGTTCGTGCGCGACGGACGCCGCATGGTGCTCACGCCGGCCGGCAAGACGCTGTTCGAATACGCCTGCCGCATCCTGAAACTTTCCGACGAGGCCCGCCACGCAGTGCAGCCCGCGCGTCCGCACGGCCGGTTGCGGATTGCGTCGATGGAAAGCACCGCCGCGAGCCGGCTGCCCAACATACTGGCCGCCTACCACCACGCGTGGCCCGATGTCGAACTGGAACTCGTGACGCTGCCCACACGGCAGGCACTCGACGCATTGCGGCGCTTCGACGTGGACTGTGCGTTCGTGGCCGAACCCGTGGGCGATCCGGGCCTTGTGACCCGCGCCGGCTTCGAGGAAGAACTCGTGATCATCGCCAGCGCAGGCCACGCCCCCATCACCAGCCCCGACGATCTCGAACGTGCCACGCTGCTCGCTTTCGAGACCGGCTGCAATTACCGCTCGCGCTTCGAGCAATGGTACGGACAGTGCGGCCATGCACCGCACCGCGTGATCCAGCTCGGTTCCTATCACGCCATCGTGACGTGCGCCGCGGCAGGTATCGGCGTGGCAATCATGCCGGGCTCCGTACTGACGCTCTATCGCAACCTGCCGCAGATCAGCATCCATCCGCTGGGCGATGCCGGACGCGTGACCACTGTCTTGGCCTGGTATCCGTCGATGGGCAGCGCCGCGCTGCTGGCACTGGCGGACATGCTGACGAATGCGGATGCTGCTTCCGATCTGGCGCCGATTTCGGCCGCAGCATGAAAGAATTTTCCGGCCCTCTGCGACCTTTGAGAAAAGTCGTATTCCGACATGATTGACACCACGCAAGCCTCGGCGCCGATGTCACAAAAGTTCACATCCGCCCTATTGTGAGTGGCCGATGCGGTGCCTAGGATGAGGGCCATTCTTTGGCTCTTGCCCGACGGACACCATGAGAGGACTGGAACAGTTCGGCTGGTTCGTGTTCAACATCGCGATCCCGCTGCTGGCGCCGCTGGCGTTGCTGCCACTATTGAGACTACCGACATTCTTCAGGGAGCATGCGCGCGGCGCCGTGCTCCGTGCCATGGAGCACGGGCAGTTGCTGTGGACGGCGATTCCGATGAATGCCAGCGCGGGCTACGTCATTGGGCAGCAGTTGAACAAATCGTCGGCCAATCCAGCGCTCATGTGGGTGTTGCTCTGCGGCCATGTCGCGTTGATCGTGCTTGCCTCTGTGCTTGTTCTCATCGGGACTATGGAGGCCAGTCTGCGTTCAGATACGTGTGCGCACGGCCCGAACAGGATCCTGCGTGTATCTGTCACTTTGACTGCGATCACCGCAGCCATGCATCTGGGCGGCTATATCTGGCTATTTCAGCCTGTCGTGCATTAACCGATTCGATCGAAGAATGCGGCCCAACAGTTTATTTCTACTCAAGCAAAGGAAAGCCATCATGCGAAGGTTCTTCTACCGGCTCATGACCGAATCCGATCTGCAATACAAGGTCATAACGCCCATCCTCTACGCCATGGGCGTCTACGCGTTGGGAGTCAACGTGTGGATGGCTTACCTTCACTACACGCGCTAGCGGCTCGCTGCGCGCAAAACAAAAAACGCCCACATGGCGAACCATGCAGGCGTCTTTTCCAGCGCAGTACAACGATCGATCAAACCTTCGCCGACACCCACTCCGTCACACCGGCCAGTGCCTGTGGCAGGCCCGAAGGATCGGTACCGCCTGCCTGCGCCATGTCCGGACGACCACCGCCCTTGCCGCCCACTTGCTGGGCGACGAAGTTGACGAGTTCGCCGGCCTTGACCTTCGACGTGGCATCGGCTGTCACGCCGGCGATCAGGCTGACCTTGCCGTCGGCGACGGCGGCCAGCACGATGGCAGCGCTCTGGAGCTTGTCCTTGAGCTTGTCCATCGTCTCGCGCAGGGTCTTCACATCGGCGCCGTCGAGTTGGGCGGCCAGTACCTTGAGGCCCTTGACGTCCACAGCCTGCGCCATCAGTTCATCGCCTTGCGACGAGGCCAGCTTGCTCTTGAGCTTTTCGAGTTCCTTCTCGAGCGAACGGACCTGATCCTGGACCTGACCGATACGCGGCACGAGTTCGGAAGGTTGTGCGCGCAGCGCGGCGGCGGCTTCGTTCAGGCGGGCATCGAGCGACTGCAGATAGTGCAGCGCGTTGTCGCCCGTGATGGCTTCCACGCGACGGATGCCGGCAGCAACGCCTGCTTCCACGACGATCTTGAACAGGCCGATATCGCCAGTGCGGGTCACGTGCGTGCCGCCGCAGAGTTCCTTCGACGTACCGATCGACAGCACGCGCACATCGTCGGCGTACTTCTCGCCGAACAGGGCCATGGCGCCACTCTTCACGGCATCATCGAACGGCATCACAGCGGCCACAGTAGCTTCGTTGCGCAGGATCTCGGCGTTGACGATTTCCTCGATCTGGCGGATCTGGTCGTCGGTCAGCGGCGCGTTGTGCGAGAAGTCGAAGCGGGTCTTGTCCGGATCCACCAGCGAACCCTTCTGCTGCACGTGGGTACCGAGCACCTCGCGCAGGGCCTTGTGCATCAGGTGGGTAGCCGAGTGGTTGCGCACGGTGCGCGCACGGCGCACAGCGTCCACCTGGGCGGCAACGGTGTCGCCTACGTTAAGCGCGCCGTTGGCCAGCGTGCCCTGATGACCGAACACGTCGGCCTGGACCTTGGTGGTATCAGCTACGTTGAAGACGGCAGCACCGGACACAAGCGTACCCTGATCGCCCACCTGACCGCCGGACTCTGCGTAGAACGGCGTGTTGTCGAGCACGACCACGCCGGTCTGGCCCGGTTGCATCGTCTGCACCGAAGCGCCATCGACGTACAAGGCGGTCACGCGCGCGCCTTCCTTGCTCAGTGCGTCATAGCCATGGAACACGGTCTTGTCGCCCGTGTATTCGAGGCCGGCAGCCATCTTGAACTTGCCGGCGGCGCGGGCCTGCTCGCGCTGGCGCGTCATCGCCGCGTCGAACGCGGCTTCGTCCACCGTGATTTCCTGTTCGCGCGCCACATCCTGCGTCAGATCGAGCGGGAAGCCGAACGTGTCGTGCAGCTTGAACGCCAGTTCACCATCCAGCACCTTGCCGCCCTTGGACTTCAGCTCGGCCACGGCCGCGTCCAGGATCGACATGCCGTTTTCGATGGTCTCGAAGAAGCGTTCTTCCTCGGCCTTGAGCACGTCACGGACGCGCGTCTCGGCTTCGGCCAGTTCCGGATAGGCTTCACCCATCTGCGCCACCAGGTCGGCCACGAGCTTGTGGAAGAAAGGCGTCTTCTGGCCCAGCTTGTAACCATGGCGAATGGCACGGCGCACGATACGGCGCAGTACATAGCCACGACCTTCGTTGCCCGGGATCACGCCGTCGACGATCAGGAACGAGCAGGCGCGGATGTGGTCGGCAATGACCTTCAGCGAATTCTGGTGCAGATCCGCGATATGCGTTTCGCGACCAGCCGCCGAGATCAGTGCCTGGAACAGGTCGATCTCGTAGTTGCTGTGTACGTGCTGCAGCACGGCGGCAATCCGCTCCAGGCCCATGCCGGTGTCCACGCACGGCTTGGGCAGGCGTGTCATGTTGCCCTGCTCGTCGCGGTTGAACTGCATGAACACGAGATTCCAGATCTCGATGTAGCGGTCGCCATCTTCCTCGGGCGATCCCGGGGGGCCGCCCCAGACATCCGGACCGTGGTCGTAGAAGATTTCCGAGCACGGGCCGCACGGGCCGGTATCGGCCATCTGCCAGAAGTTGTCCGAGGCGTAGCGCGCGCCCTTGTTGTCACCGATTCGTACGATGCGTTCGGCCGGCACGCCCACTTCCTTGGCCCAGATGTCGTAGGCTTCGTCGTCCTCGGCGTAGACGGTCACCCAGAGCTTTTCCTGCGGCAGCTGGTAGACCTTCGTCAGCAACTCCCAGGCGTACTGGATGGCTTCGCGTTTGAAGTAGTCGCCAAACGAGAAATTGCCCAGCATCTCGAAGAACGTGTGGTGCCGTGCGGTGTAGCCCACATTTTCGAGGTCGTTGTGCTTGCCACCGGCGCGCACCGAGCGTTGCGACGACGTGGCGCGCGAGTACGGCCGCTTGTCGGTGCCCAGGAACACGTCCTTGAACTGCACCATGCCCGAATTGGTGAACAGCAGCGTCGGGTCGTTCGCCGGCACCAGGCTGGACGAGCGG
>Ga0209025_1002532_pt1 | contig 19114 bp, 14 predicted proteins | sample AraplaMF_Col_mLB_FD_184256 | JGI IMG/M metagenome (GOLD analysis project Ga0209025, IMG submission 184256) | Arabidopsis root microbial communities from the University of North Carolina, USA - plate scrape MF_Col_mLB (SPAdes) (version 2) | ecosystem: Host-associated > Plants > Roots > Endosphere... | reverse complement strand
CGCTTGACCTCACAAATTGAACTTAAATCTAAGCAGGTGGGTGAAATTGTTGCTCAAGGTGAGTTTATAGGTACAGCATCTGAGTTAAAGAAACTACTCCGTCCATTAAGGAAAACAGGTTCACCAACGAATATATGGATAAAGGAAGTACCGTATATTAAAGCTGTAGAATTTTTTGACTTACCGAGCGGCAACAAACCAGCTCTACGTAAAAGGTCAGGATCCTTTATTGAAAGGCCATTCCCTCATGCTGCCATTGTACAAATGAAAGAATTTTTATCTAACGCTCCAAATAGAGAAACGACTATTTGGCAGCAATCTCTTAGAGGAGCGGTAAGTCAAATTGCGTCAAGCCGAACAGCTTATTATTATAGAAATGCTTTAATTGTTCAGGAGTATATTACCTCATGGAAAAAGGCTAAAGAAGAAAAAAATATTCAGTGGGTTGAGAATTTAAGACGGGCTTTGTCACCGTTCACTGTTGGTGATTATGTGAATTTCCCTGATCGTTATATAAAAGATTGGCCAACTGCCTATTATGGTCGTAATCTTCGAATGCTTAGAGAAGTAAAGGGGAAATATGATCCTTTTAATGTATTTCATTTTCCTCAAAGTATTCCGCCATATAGAAAATGGCTTTAGATGGGAGTCTATAAAAGAAACAGGAGAATGCAGAGGGGTAACGGGTAACAAACATGTTGCTCCTTTCTCCCTCATTAACTGTCCTTAAAGGACCGATTGGTGAAGACTAATAATCAGTGGGGAATAGTGAACCCCCACTGATTAAAGTTTAACTCTATCCCTACAATTTTTCGGCAAGTATTTTATTAATTGCTGGAATATCAGCGGGAGCAAAATTAAGATTTAGTAGTTCTTTTCGAGGAACCCATCTAATTTCAGCGTGTTCTAGCATGACCGGCTCTCCCTTTATAATCGAAGCTTTAAATGTTTCTAAGCGTACTATAAATTTTTCGTATTCATAAATGGTGTCCTCAACCTTGTCCCCAACTTTTATAGTGCAATTAAATTCCTCTAATATTTCACGAGATAAAGCTTGCTCCGGCGATTCGCCCTCTTCAATTTTACCACCAGGAAATTCCCAATAATTTGCTAGTACCATATTAGGATTTCTTAACGCACAAAAAATTTCATGCTTATCATTTTCAATAATGGCACCTACTACATGTACATTTTTTTTCATTCATTTTCACCCTCAAATTTATTTCTCTATGACCAAAAATGGGAATCGTTTGTATTTCAGGAATATCAAAAATTATAACATGCATTTCTGTACTTTTGTAATTATCTGGAGGTATTACTCCACTTCATTCCTTAAAGGAAAGTTGATTATAAAAGAAAAAGATTTAACAATTAAACTGTTTTTTGCATGACTATGTAATTTGTCGTTTTCTACTGTATAATAATGAACAGTAAATAGGAAAAAGGCGGTACGAGGTACGATGAAAAGAATTGAATCTACGCAAAATGCGTTAGTGAAATATTGGAAGAAGCTTGCGACAACACGTAAAGAGCGTGAAAGATCTGGAGAATTCTTAGTAGAGGGATTCCATTTGGTAGAGGAAGCATTAAAAAATAACGAACAAGTGCTACAACTAATTGTACGTGAAGGTGTAGAATTACCGATGCTTTGGCCGATTGATAGTGTAGCCATCGTTGAAGTAACAGCGGCTGTTGCCAAGGAGTTTGCTGAAACGGAGACTTCTCAAGGTGTATTTGCAGTTTGTAAGCAGCCTTTATTAGCCGAAGATGTAACGGCTTCATGGCGCAAGGTGCTACTAATTGATGCCGTCCAAGATCCAGGGAATATTGGAACGATGATTCGTACTGCTGATGCAGCAGGCTTGGATGCAGTAATTCTCGGCAAGGGCTGTGCAGATTTATATAATCCTAAAACTCTTCGCTCTGCGCAAGGCTCGCATTTCCATATTCCTGTCCTGCGTGGCGATTTAGAGGAATGGATTGAGCAGCTACAGGATAATGATGTACCAGTATTTGGAACAGCTTTGGATGAGGATGCAGTTGTTTATAGTGATATTGAGCATACTGGTGCTTTCGCGATAATGATGGGGAATGAAGGTAGTGGCATTCATCCACAATTACTTTCGATGACAGATCAAAATATTATTATTCCGATATTGGGGCAAGCAGAGTCTCTAAATGTAGCAGTGGCAACAGGAATAGTATTATATGGATTTGTAAAGTAATTAATAAAAGCAATCACAACCGTAATTTAAAGAATACAGTGAAATAGTTAAAATTGCCGATCATTACCATAGCGTGTGGTTGATTTCCGTTCCAACTGGGCGCTTTGTTGTTGCTGTCGCTTCGCTTTCGCACAGTTAAAACATTTGCTGCCGCTACGTTAGCACTACGCTTTCGCACAGAGCAAAGCTTCCTGGGGGCTTTCGATGAGACGCTTCGCTTCGCTGCAGGGTCTCGGGCCAACAGATGTTTTTTGCGCGAAAGCGAAGCGGCAGCAGCACCGATGTTGGTCACGAAGGCGTTATCACAGGATGTGATGGTTTTAGCCTTCGTTCCTCTATTCGCTGATCCCCAAGGAGTCGCCCAGTCTCCACTCCAATCAACTAATACATGGTGTATGTTTTAACAAATGTCATCCACAACTTATGATGATGGGCATAAAATTGCCGATAAAGCCATCAATATCGATGGTAATAGGCACATGGCTCTTGATTTGAAATGGTATAGTATTGTATAATCACTGTTAAAATGTAAACTAAAATGCTTTGACCGGGAAGTAGTAAAGATTGTGAATGGACGACAGGGAGCGCAGGACGAAGATTGAGAGCCAGCGCCGTACCAATGCAGTTTTGAATTCACCCCGCGAGCAGCTACCGGGACCAGCTAAATGCTGTAAAGGTACGCCGGCTTTAATCTAGTCGTTATGTCAATGAAGTGATTGCTAGGAGTTTTCTATGCAATAACTAGGGTGGTACCGCGAATATGTCCTCGTCCCTTTTTTAGGGGCGAGTTTTTTTTATGCCATCAAAGGATGTTACAGATTTTCGAAGGAATGGAATTGTGCTGGCACAATTCAAAATCCGAACGCAATTACCACCAAGGCGAAAATGATTTAATCAAGGAGGGTTTATACATGGAAGAGCAATTAAAACAATTAGAGCAAGAAGCACTTGCTAAAATTGAAGCGGCAGCAAATTTAAAGGAATTAAATGATGTGCGAGTAGCATATCTAGGAAAAAAAGGACCTATCACTGATTTATTAAAAGGTATGGGGAAATTATCAGCTGAGGAACGCCCGAAAATGGGGGCCTTAGTCAATACGGTTCGTGAAAATGTAACTGCTGTATTAGAGGAAAAGGTAACTGTGCTAGAGGAAGCAGCAATTGCTGAAAAATTAGCAAGTGAGTCGATTGATGTCACTTTACCTGGCCGTGAAATTAAAGTTGGCAATCGTCATCCGTTAACACGTGTTATTGAAGAAATTGAAGATTTATTTATCGGTATGGGCTATGAAGTTGCAGAAGGTCCGGAAGTGGAAAAGGATTATTATAACTTTGAGGCACTGAATTTACCGAAGGGACACCCTGCTCGTGATATGCAAGATTCGTTCTATATTTCCGAGGAAATATTATTACGTACGCACACTTCTCCTGTGCAAGCTCGCACGATGGAAGAGAAGAAAGGTGAATCAATTCGCATTATTTGTCCAGGGAAAGTATTCCGACGTGACAATGATGATGCTACACACTCACACCAATTCATGCAAATTGAAGGGTTAGTGATTGGTGAAAATATTCGCATGAGTGACCTTAAGGGTACGCTTGATACATTAGCGAAAAAAATGTTCGGTGGAGACCGCGAAATTCGACTTCGACCAAGTTTCTTCCCATTCACAGAGCCATCTGTTGAAATGGATATTTCTTGCTTCAAATGTGGTGGTTCAGGCTGTAACGTATGTAAAGGTACAGGCTGGATTGAAATTTTAGGAGCTGGTATGGTGCATCCAAATGTACTTGAAATGGCTGGCTATGATCCGAAGAAAGTGTCAGGCTTTGCATTCGGTATTGGTGCTGAACGTATCGCAATGTTGAAATATGGTGTCGACGATATTCGTCATTTCTATACGAATGACACACGTTTCTTATCACAATTCGAGCGAACAGAGGCGTAAGGGGGATAAAAAATGTTAGTATCATTAGAATGGTTAAAAGATTATGTAAGTACACAGGATTTAACGCCTGAGGAGTTAGCAGAAAAAATTACGCGCTCTGGAATTGAAGTAGATGCAGTAATTGATCGTGCTAACGCAATGGATAAAGTTGTTGTCGGCTATGTAGTATCAAAAGAGAAACATCCTGAAGCGGATAAATTAAATATTTGCCAAGTGGATGTTGGTGAAGCTGAGCCACAACAAATTATTTGTGGTGCTCCAAACGTTGATGCTGGTCAAAAAGTTATTGTTGCTCGTCCAGGTGCACATTTACCAGGCGGTATTAAAATAAAAAAAGCAAAACTTCGTGGACATGAATCAAACGGTATGATTTGTTCATTACAAGAGTTAGGAATCGAAGGGAAACTTGTACCTAAAGCATATTCTGAAGGTATTTATGTACTTCCTGAGGATGCTGAGGTTGGCTCGGATGCCCTTGCTATTTTAGGTCTACGTGACACAGTATTAGAGCTTGGTTTAACACCAAACCGCTCAGACGCGTTGTCAATGCTAGGAGTAGCATACGAAGTTGGTGCAATTCTAACTGAAGAAGTGAAATATCCAGAAATCGCCTACAGCACATCTTCTGAAAAAGCAGAAGACATGTTAAAGCTTCGAGTGGAAGATTTACAAGCAAACCCAATGTATGTTGCAAAAGTTGTGAAAAACGTAAAAATCGCGGAATCACCAATGTGGTTACAAAATCGCTTAATGGCAGCAGGCGTACGCCCACATAATAATGTTGTCGATGTTACGAACTACATTTTAATGGAATACGGTCAACCGCTTCATGCCTTTGACTACGATAGCCTAGCAACAGGTGAAATCGTAGTGCGTAAAGCAACAGAAGGCGAAAAAATTACAACTTTAGATGATCAAGAGCGTACATTAAAAGCAACAGATTTAGTCATTACAAATGGCAAGGAGCCAGTAGCTATCGCAGGTGTAATGGGTGGTGCAAACTCTGAAGTAAGTGATTCTACAACAACTGTTGTAATCGAATCTGCATACTTCGACGGTTTAACAGTACGTCAAACATCACGTCATCTTGGACTTCGATCAGATGCTTCTGCTCGTTTTGAAAAGGGTGTAGACCCTAACCGCGTGTTACCTGCTGCAGAACGTGCTGCAGCACTACTAGCTGAATTAGCTGGCGGTGAAGTGTTAGAGGGAACATGCATCGTGGATGAACTAGATAAATCACCAGCACGTGTTGTTGTTTCTCCAGATTTTATTAATGAACGTTTAGGTATGAAAATTTCATTAGAAGAGATGCTGTCTATTTTAGAGCGTCTTAAATTCGGCGTAGAAGCAGCAAATGGTTTACTAATTGTTGATGCACCAACACGTCGTCAAGACATTAAAATTGAAGAAGATATTGTAGAGGAAATTGCTCGTTTATACGGCTATGATGAAATTCCGATGACCTTACCAGAGGGCGCAAACCAAGTAGGTCGTCTAACGCCATATCAAGCAAATCGTCGTGTAGTTCGTACTTACATGGAAGGGGCAGGCCTTTACCAAGCTGTCACTTACTCATTAACTTCAGATGCATTGTCACAACGCTTTGCATTGAAAGCTGAACCAGTAACACGTTTACTAATGCCGATGAGTGAGGACCGTTCAACACTACGTCAAAGTCTAATCCCACATCTAATTGAAGCTGCTGCATACAATGTTGCACGTAAAGCTGACAATGTGGCATTGTATGAAATCGGTTCAGTATTCCTTGGTCAATCAGAAGATGGGCTACCATCTGAGGAAGAGCATGTGGCGGCAGTAGTAACAGGAAAATGGCTTGACCATGCTTGGCAGGGTGAGAAAAAAGAGGTAGATTTCTTCGTCTTAAAAGGCATTGTAGAAGGTGTTATCGGTAAGCTTGGTTTAGATGACCGTATTTCATTTGTGAAAACGGAAGTAGATGGATTACACCCTGGACGTACTGCTAGCATTCTTTTAGACGGTGATCAAGTGGGCATTATCGGTGGATTACATCCAGCAGAGCAAAAAGCATGGGGTGTAAAAGACACATATGTAATGGAAATGAATCTAGTAACATTATTAAATGCTACTGCAAAAGAAGCACCACTTGGTTATACACCAGTGCCTCGTTTCCCAGCAATGTCTCGTGATATTGCACTTATCATGGACCGTACAACAACAGCTGGAGAGGTTACTGCTGTGATTCGCTCAGCAGGTGTGAAATTATTAAAAGACGTTCGTGTATTCGACGTATATGAAGGTGAAAAAATGGAGGCTGGTAAAAAATCAGTGGCATTCTCACTAACATACTTCGATCCAGAACGTACTTTAACAGATGAAGAGGTTGTTGCAGCACATAACAAAGTGTTAAAAGCTATTGCAACAATTGAAGGCACAGAAGTACGCTAAATTTAATATTTTTTTGTGAGCTGTCTCTTAATGAGGCAGCTTTTTTGTTAACATTTACAAGTAGTTTTTGTAGGAAGTGTGAGAGAAATAAAGCGCTGGAGAGAAGACTTAAGGCTAAATCTTATATTTCGGTCTTTCATTTAATATTTAGAAAAAACAAAAAATAAATTTTTGATCTATTTATGTGTATAGTATAATTTGGATAGAAAATTTTACTAAGAGGTAATAGTTATTATGAAAAATCATCGAAAAAGAAGAGGCCTTTCCGTGCGAGCCCGATTAATATGGGCGTTTGCTTTGATACTTTTAATCCCAAGCATTGCCATTGGTTCGTTTTCGTATTTGAAGTCTTCTAATCAATATCATAAGGAATTAAGTGAAAGCTCACGCGAAAATGTAGATTTATTAAATACACTCATTTCAAATGAGATATCACCTATTCAAAGTGATGTGGAATATTTATCTGCAGCTTTTAATAAGAATGTGCAAGATGCAGATGCTTTAAAGGAATTAGAAAAATATAATGCTTTACATAGCAATGTCTCTGTTGTCAATTTGGCAATTAAGGGTCATAAATTTATGCGTGAGCCACAAGCTGAATCTTCAACTGATTATGATCCGTTTACGCGACCATGGTACTTAACGGCTATTGAATCACCTGGTAAAAACGTTATGATTGATCCTTATAAATCAACGATTACAGGTGAATTAATATTAGCTGTATCAGCTGGTTTACAGGATCGTTCAGGGGTTATTTCTATTGGTCTAAATTTAGACGGAATTTCCGAGCTAGTGAAATCAGTGGAAATTGGTGATAATGGTTATGCTACATTAGTAAATGCTAATAATCTTATTATTGCTGATCCACAGTTAGAGGTAGGATCGGAACTCAAAAAGTCATATATAGAGAATATGCAAGGAAAAGAAAATGGTAGTTTTACGATTAAGGAAGATGGAAAAGAGTATCAAGTATTTTTCACTACCAATAAACTAACAGGTTGGAAAATCGTTGGTACTATGGATATAGCAGATGTAGCAACTGTCACAAAACCAATTTTAACAAACACTATGACAGTCATTGTTATTGCTCTTATCATATTTGGAATCATTGGTGCCCTCATTATAAGATCAATCATTCAGCCATTACAGAAGTTGTCAACAGTAGCTGAGCAGGTAGGAGACGGTGATTTACGCAATTTAATTGAAATTAATAGAGAAGATGAGATAGGTAAATTAGCTGGTATTTTCAATAAAATGATTCTATCTTTGCGTGGCGTAGTTGGTAATATTGGTGAGGAATCGAATCAGTTAGCTTCATCCTCGGAGGAACTTACAGCAAGTACATCAGAAAATAAACGAGCTACGTCACAAATTGTTGATTCTATTCAAACATTTGCTGAAACGGTTGATGTGCAAGCTGTAACAATTAATGATAGCACTAACGCTGTATTTGAAATGTCTTCATCTATTCAGCAAATTTCAGCTAAGGCTGATACCGTTAATGCGATGTCAAATAAAGCGATGAATGCTGTTATGATAGGGGATGAAACTATTCAAACAGCTATTGGACAAATGAAAATGATTCAAAATACCGTTCAGGCACTTGAGAACACGGTACAAACATTAAGTGATCGTTCAAATGAAATCGGGCGTATTGTAGAGGCAATTACGCAAATTGCTGATCAAACAAATCTTTTAGCTTTAAATGCTGCAATTGAAGCTGCTCGTGCTGGTGAGCATGGAAAAGGTTTTGCAGTTGTTGCAGATGAGGTGCGAAAACTTGCTGAGCAATCTGCACAGTCAACAATGCAAATAAAAGATATCATTGATTATATCCAAGCTGATACAAAATTAGCGGTTGAATCAATGGCTGCTGGTTCAGCTGAGGTCGTAAAGGGAATTGATATAACAAATACGGCAGGAAAGTCATTTGAAGAGATTCGTACGAATGTACAAAGTGTAACCTATGAAATAGGACAAATTTCGGAGACATCTAAGGTTATTTCTGAACATGCCAATCAAGTGGCCATGGGGATTGAAAGTGTGCTTGAGCAAACAAATGAAAATACAGCAAGTGCACAAAATATATCCGCTGCAACAGAGGAACAGCTTGCTTCTATGGAAGAAATCGCTGCATCGGCTGAAGCCCTTGCTAAAATGTCTGAAAATCTTCAACAAACGATTCAACAATTCAAATATTAAGTTGAAACGAAACTTTTCTAAAATGATAATAATAAGTTTTTGATATAAATGATTTCGCTAACTCCAATAGATAGCAAGTTGCGTAACTTGTAATCTGCTGGAGTATAGCGAAATTTTTTTGTGTCTATGAGACCAATTTTATTTCATCTTTTTAGCTTTCTCAGTATTCGCAAAATGCCATTTCGTAATGGCACGTAAAAATTCCTCACCTTGTTTTCGCCAAATACGTGCTGCTAATACATCTACTTTTGCTGAAGCTCCCTTCAACAACTCTATCCCAGCAATCTCACTTAGTCTGTCCATCTCTTTTAAAAATGCAGCACGAGCTAATATCGATGCAGTTGCTACTGAAACGTGTAGTTGCTCGGCCTTCGTAGAAAATAGTACATCTTCTCGAATAATTTCTCGTTCATTTTTTAAGTAATTGTAATATACGCCGCGTTCCGCAAACTGATCTATTAATATATGCTCTGGTTTTTCGGGTGCCATTTTTGACAGTGTATTTTTAAGTGCCTTATTGTGCATCATAGCTTTCATTTTTCCTTGAGAGTAGCCTCGTGATTGTAATTCGTTATATTTTTCATTACGTAGTACAAGCACACTATGGACACAAGCTGCACGTAAATCTGGCGCTATTTTACGCATGTAATCATCTGTTAGCATTTTCGAGTCCTTGACACCAAGTTCGTTTATAAGCTCTATTTTTGATGAAGGGACGTACACCGCGGCAACTGTTATTGGTCCGAAATAATCACCAGTACCCGTTTCATCTGAGCCTAGCACTGACATCGCAGCAAAACCTTCTGGCAGAACGTCGCCCTTTGCTCCAATCGACGATGATTTTTGGGTATTTGTAACTTCTATGTTTCCCCAACGTGCAGCTTCTCGCTCAGCTCCTCCTCCTTGGAACATTAATTTACCTGATTTGTACATTGTGATTGCTGTATCTGGAAGCTTTGCGGCAAAGATTACACCAGGGGCTTTACGTTCTACAAAGTTCTTTGCATAGTAAGACATCACCTCTTTTTGTTTGTTTGTTGATATGGAAAGTACAATATTTGACATTTACTCGTTCCTTTCTGTCCTCGTTGTTCACAATTTTATACCTTTCATGGTATGATAATAAATAGCTTTTTTGTGTATGCTGCTCACAAATAAAAAATTTCATGAGCACAAAAATTTAAAAGGGGGGTGCGACTATGGAAAATCAAGAAAAGAATAAAATTTCTGTGGAAATCTACGGTCATACATATAAAATGGTCGGCTCTGAATCCATTGGACATATGCGACTTGTCGCTTCGATTGTTGATGACCGTATGCGCGAAATGAATTTACATAATCCCTCTCTTGATAGCACAAAGCTTGCCGTTCTTACAGCAGTAAATACCGTTCACGATTATTTACAGTTAAAAGAACAAATCGAGCAATTAGAAGAAGAATTGAAAAAATTAAAGGGTTGAAGTGAATGTTAGATTTAATCATATTAGCGGTGCTATTAGCCGGGCTCATCGTTGGAGCAAAACGTGGTTTCATTGTACAGATGATGCATATCGTTAGCTTTATAGTTGCCCTAATTGTTGCGTATATCTATTATAAACCATTAGCACAAAAATTTGTGTTTTGGGTTCCGTATCCAGGTGTAACGGATTCAGGTAATCTTGGAGTAGTTATCGATAGCCTGGATTTAGACCGCACTTTTTACCGTGTCATTGCCTTTGCAGTCATTTTCTTTGCGGTGAAAATTACATTGCAAATTGTGGCATCGATCTTTGATTTTATAGCGTATTTACCTGTATTAGGTACAGTGAATCGTTGGCTTGGAGCATTGTTTGGCATGATTGAAAACTATTTAATTATGTTTATTTTGCTGTACATTCTTGCTCTATTGCCAGTTGATTCTATTCAAAGTTTAATGTCGAAGTCGTTGTTAAGTGGTCTCATTTTGGAGCATACCCCAATAATTACAAGTATGTTCCAAAACTGGTGGTATATTTATATGCAATAGCAAACTGTGCACTTCTCTCGGTTTTGAGGGAAGTGTTTTTACGATAGGAGGAATACCCGATGAACAAAAAGACAATTATTCGCACATTTGAAAAAATTGCATTGTATATGGAATTACAAGGGGAAAATCCATTCAAAGTGTCTGCCTTTCGAAAAGCTGCTGCAGCACTTGAGGGGGACGAGCGCTCATTAAGTGAGATGGAGGATGTAACAAAGCTAAAAGGTATAGGTAAAGGTACAGCTGCTGTTATTGAGGATTTAATGACAAGTGGTGAATCAAGCTTATTAAAAGAATTAGAAGAAATTGTACCAAAAGGATTGCTCCCGTTATTAAAACTTCCAGGCTTAGGTGGCAAAAAAATAGCTAAGTTACATCAAGAGTTAGGGATTGATTCTGCGGAAAGTTTAAAGGCTGCTTGTGAAGAAGGTAAAGTTCGTGGGCTGGCTGGCTTTGCGGCAAAAACTGAAGAAAAGATTTTGAAGGAACTTGCAAATTTAGCAAATCGTTCAGAACGTTTGCCAATTTGGCAGTTAGAGCCAGTTGTTTTACAAATCGAAGCTCTTCTAGGTAGTATGGAAGAAGTGGAACGTTTTTCTGTTGCTGGAAGTTTCCGTCGTGCAGCTGAAACAAGTAAAGATATTGATTTTATCGTTGTTACTGAAGTAGTTGAAACTGTACGTGAAAAGTTACTAAATAAGCTTTCTGTACAAGAAGTCGTAGCAGCTGGTGATACAAAAATTTCAGTTATTTTAGATCTAGATGAGCCTGTAAGTGTAGATTTCCGATTAGTAAGAGATGCTGAATATGCTACGGCCTTGCATCATTTCACAGGCTCGAAAGATCACAATGTCCGCATGCGTCAAATTGCTAAAGCCCGTGGTGAAAAGATCAGTGAATATGGTGTAGAGCAGACTGATGGTACCGTATTAACGTTTAAGAATGAAGAGGAATTTTTTGCCCATTTCGATTTACCATTTATCCCGCCTAGCTTGCGTACAGGAACTACGGAATTTGACAAAACGGATGACATAAATAGTCTAGTGAAATTAGAAGATATTAAAGCAGATTTGCATATGCATACGACATGGTCTGATGGTGCGTACTCTGTAGCTGAAATGGGCGAGGCATTGATTGCACGTGGCTATCAGTATAGCGTTATTACTGACCATTCACAATTTTTAAAAGTAGCGAATGGTCTAACGCCAGAACGCTTAACAAAGCAACGTGCTGAAATTGAGGCATTTAATGAAGTACATCCAGATTTCCATTTATACGCAGGGACAGAAATGGATATTTTGCCGGATGGTTCCCTTGATTTCGAAGATGATGTACTAAAAGAATTAGATTTTGTCATTGCTTCTATTCACTCTAGCTTTACACAATCGCAAGACAAAATTATGGCGCGTTTACTTACGGCTATGCAAAATCCATACGTTCATATGATTGCACATCCAACTGGTCGCATTATTGAAGATCGTAATGGCTATAATCCTGATATGGGGCAATTAATTTCGTGGGCAAAAGAATATGGTAAAATTTTAGAGTTAAATGCGAATCCATATCGTCTTGATTTATGTGTTGAGCATTTAGAAATGGCTTTGGCAGCTGGTGTGCCCGTAGCAATTAATACCGATGCCCATGATATCGCTCATTTACGCTTTATGGATATTGGGGTGCGCTACGCGAATAGAGCATGGTTGAAAAGAGATATGATTGTGAATACATGGACGCGAGAACAATTTGAAGCGTTTATTCGACGAAATAAATAGGTTGAGGAGGTGTTCTCAGTGATCGCAGAACGCGCATTGAAAACACTAGAATATGATAAAGTACGTCAGCAAGTGGCTACATACTGTACTTCTTCAATCGGTAAATCAGCGGTTGATGAGCTTGTACCACAGACAGACTATGAAAAAGTTGTGCAATTATTAGAAGAAATGGATGAAGGACTATCCATTTTACGTGTTAAAGGCAATGTGCCAATGGGTGGGATTTTTGATGTGCGACCAGCTGCAAGGCGTGCACAAATCGGCGGCATGCTTGCAGCGATGGAACTAATGGAAGTTTCAAGTACGATTCGAGCTAGTAGAATTCTTCGCAATTTTATTGAAGATATAGAATCAGAAGATGTAATTGAAATTCCTCATTTCATCGCCAAAAAGGAGGCAATGCCTGTATTGACAGGCTTGCAACATGAAATTAATAACTGTATTGATGACAATGGCTCTGTACTAGACTCTGCAAGCCAAACTTTGCGTTCAATTCGCCAATCTTTGCGCGCAGAGGAGGCTAAAGTACGCTCTAAGCTGGAAAGCCTTATACGCGGGAGCAATGCTTCAAAAATGCTCTCAGATACACTTGTAACGATTCGTAATGACCGCTTTGTTATTCCCGTTAAGCAAGAGTATCGTCATCATTACGGTGGAATTGTGCATGACCAATCTTCTTCTGGCCAGACATTATTTATCGAGCCAGATTCGATTGTACAAGCGAATAATGAAATTCATCGATTAAAAATGAAAGAGCAAGCTGAAATTGAACGTATCTTACTTGCCTTAAGTGCAATGGTAGAGGAAGTAGCTCCGGATTTATTTAACTTAGTAAAGGTATTAGGTGAGATTGACGTCATTTTAGCTAAAGGCAAATACGGTCAAGCGAACAAATGTACAATGCCTAAAATGAATAACGACGGCTATATTCGACTTGTGCGTGCACGTCATCCACTTTTACCAATTGAAACAGCGGTTCCTAACGATATTGAATTTGGGAAAGACATTACGGCAATTGTCATTACAGGACCAAACACTGGTGGTAAAACCGTCACTTTAAAAACAGTTGGACTGTGTACTTTAATGGCACAGGCGGGGTTACCAGTGCCTGCACTTGATGGATCAGAGCTTGCTGTGTTCAAGCAACTTTTTGCGGATATTGGAGATGAACAGTCAATTGAGCAATCATTGTCGACGTTCTCCTCTCATATGGTCAACATAGTAGATATTTTACAAAAGTTTGATTACGAGTCACTCGTTCTATTTGATGAATTAGGTGCTGGGACAGATCCTCAGGAAGGAGCAGCTCTGGCCATCTCCATTTTAGATGAAGTACATGGTCGTGGAGCCCGTGTTATGGCAACGACGCACTATCCTGAGCTAAAAGCATACGGCTATAATCGCCCAGGAGTGGCCAATGCAAGTGTAGAGTTTGATATTGAGACATTAAGTCCAACATATCGTCTACTTATCGGTGTACCAGGCCGCTCCAATGCATTTGAAATTTCAAATCGCCTTGGCTTACCAGACTCAATTATTGACCGCGCGAAAAGCTTTACAGGTACAGATCGCCATGAGGTAGAGTCAATGATTGCATCATTAGAAGAAACTCGTCGCCAATCAGAAGATGATGCTGAACGCTCTCATGAATTACTAATGGAGTCTGAAGAACTTCGTAAAGAGCTACAAGGAAAACTACAAGCATACGAGGAACGTAAAGAAGCACTCGATAAAAAAGCGAAAGAAAAGGCACGCAAAATTGTTGATGAAGCAAAAAGTGAAGCAGAATCAATTATTGCGGAGCTTCGGGAAATGCGCAAAAATGCAGACCAAGTTGTCAAGGAGCATGAGCTCATCGAAGCTCGTAAACGACTAGAAGAAGCTACACCGCTTGAAAACAATAAAGTGCTGAAAAAAGCTGCACAAGTTAAAGCCCGTGCACAAAACTTAGTTGTCGGAGACGAGGTAAAGGTGTTAAGCTATGGACAACGAGGTACATTGCTCGAAAAAGTATCGGATTCCGAATGGGTTGTCCAAATGGGTATTTTGAAAATGAAAATCTCGGATAGTGATCTAGAGTACATTAAACCAGAAAAAGAACCTGTGCAACGAATTGCTGGTGTGAAAAATCGCAATAGCCAAGTAAAATTAGAATTAGATTTACGCGGCGAACGATATGAAGATGCTATCATACGTACGGAAAAATATATTGATGATGCCTTGCTTGCTAACTATGGTCGTGTATCAATTATTCATGGTGTTGGAACAGGTGCATTACGTCAGGGAATTCAAAGCTATTTGAAAAAGCATAAGCGTGTAAAATCGTTCCGTTTTGGTGAAGCCGGCGAGGGAGGCTTAGGCGTCACAGTTGTGGAATTGAAATAAGCAGTAAAGGGGACGGAGAAAATGCTGAATTCTAGCTTTTGGCGATATCCAATTATCGAAACGGCAGGATATTTTAGTGTTGTTGTATTATGTTTAGTCGTCTCGATGGCATTGTTCGAAGTCGTTACGAAATACAAAAATTGGGAAGAGATTAAAAAAGGTAATATCGCTGTGGCACTCGCAACAGGTGGGAAAATACTGGGGATCTGTAATATTTTTCGCTTTTCTATCGCGCGCCATAGCACTCTAAGTGAAATGATTGGCTGGGGCCTCTTTGGTTTTACATTACTTATTGTGGCGTATTTCTTATTTGAATTTATGACCCCACGTTTTAATGTTGATCAAGAAATCGCAAATGATAATCGCTCAGTCGGTTTCATTTCCTTTACCATCTCACTCGGTCTATCGTTTGTTATTGGGGCAAGTATTGCATAGGAGTGTAATGACATGGAAAAATTAGCGAAAATACTAATCATTGTTTGCATCGCATTTTTGGCAGTCGGTGTCTATTATATGATGACCGTTTAAGTAAAAAACGCATCCTTTTATGAGGATGCGTTTTTTTTTATAGTAATGGATATGGAAAAGAACTGTTCGGGAAGCTAGAGACGGAAAGAGAGTCCGAGCGACGGAAGGAAGAGCCGAAGCGACGGATAGGAAAGCTGAAGTGACGGAAAGAAGAATCCGGGCGACTGAAAGAATGGTCCGGGCGACGGATAGGAGAGCAAAAGCGACGGATAAAGGAGCCGAGGTGACGGAAAGAAGCCAGGGTGACGGATAGGAAAGCTGAAGTGACGGAAAGAAGAGTCAGAGCGACGGAAGGAAGGGCCGAAGCGACGGAAGGAAGAGCCAAAGCGACGGAAAGAGTCCAGGGTGACGGATAGGAAAGCTGAAGTGACGGAAAGAAGAGTCAGAGCGACGGAAAGAAGAGTCCGGGCGACGGAAGGAAGAGCCGAAGCGACGGAAAGAGTCCAGGGTGACGGATAGGAAAGCTGAAGTGACGGAAAGAAAAGTCCGGGCAACGGATAGGAAAGCTGAAGCGACGGAAAGAAGGGTCCGGGCGACGGAAGGAAGAGCCGAAGCGACGGAAAGAGTCCAGGGTGACGGATAGGAAAGCTGAAGTGACGGAAAGAAGTATCAGAGCGACGGAAGGAAGAGCCGAAGCGACGGAAAGAGTCCAGGGTGACGGATAGGAAAGCTAAAACGACGGAAAGAAGTATCAGAGCGACGGAAAGAAGGGTCCGGGCGACGGATAGGAGAGCAAAAGCGACGGATAAAGGAGCCGAGGTGACGGAAAGAAGCCAGGGTGACGGATAGGAAAGCTAAAACGACGGAAAGAAGGGTCAGAGCGACGGAAGGAAGGGCCGAAGCGACGGAAGGAAGAGCCAAAGCGACGGAAAGAGTCCAGGGTAACGGATAGGAAAGCTGAAGTGACGGAAAGAAGAGTCAGAGCGACGGAAAGAAGGGTCCGGGCGACGGATAAAGGAGCCGAGATGACGGAAAGAAGCCAGGGTGACGGATAGGAAAGCTAAAACGACGGAAAAGAAGTATCAGAGCGAAGGAAGGAAGAGCCATAACGACGCAAAAAAGTGAAGAACTGCTCCAGCCCGGAAAGATACTACTCAGGCTGAGTGTATAATCGCTCCAATTAAATAAAAAACTTCAATACCTCGAAAAAAATCATAAGTCGCATCCCCCCTCACATCAAACGAACATAAAATACTACTAAAACCTATTAATATTCCTTCATCCATCTGAAAAGCTATCATATAAAGATTATTTTTGGAATATAGAAATATGGGCTCAGACTTGTCCATAAAAAAAGAAAGAATGAATGAGTATTCATGAGGTGTATCGATCCAAAACCTTGAGGAATGTAGTTATATAAATGTTGTTAAATGCATAATAATTAATCGAAAATACATTTATTTTCTATTTTAGTGTTTGAAAGAGTAATTCTTTTTCATTATAATTAAAATAAGAGTTTACAAAGTTTGGGACAAAGGGGAGAGGACGTATGACAACAAAACCATGGCTAAAAAATTATCCTGAAGAAATACCATCGTCTTTAACGTTTGAGGAAATTCCTGTGCAAGAGTTTTTGACACGTGCCTATAAAAAGAATCCATCTAAAGTTGCGATTCATTTTATGGGAAAGGATTTGACGTACACTGAGCTTTATGAGTCAGCGCTAAGGTTCGCAAACTATTTACAAGCCCTTGGAGTAGAGAAGGGGGATCGAGTAGCTATTATGCTGCCAAACTCTCCGCAAAGTGTAATCGCTTACTACGGGGCAATGTATGCTGGAGCGATTGTTGTACAAACAAATCCACTTTATACTGAGCGTGAACTTCAATATCAAATGGCTGATTCAGGTGCGAAAGTTATTTTATTGATGGATATTTTGTATCCACGTGTTATGAAAATCATAAAAGAAACGGCACTTGAAAATGTAATTGTCACGGCTATTAAAGATTATTTACCATTCCCTAAAAATTTGGTTTATCCCTATATTCAAAAAAAGCAGTACGGTTTTAGTGTAAAGGTTGAACATAGTGGTCAAAATCATTTATTTACAGAAATTATGCGCTCTTCGCCTATCAAAATGATTGATATTCCATTTGATTTTGAAGAAGACATAGCACTGCTTCAATATACCGGTGGAACAACTGGCTTTCCTAAGGGTGTGATGTTGACCCATAAAAACTTAATTGCTAATACAACAATGTGTGATGCGTGGATGTATAAATGTGTACATGGTGAGGAAACCATTATGGGCATACTGCCATTCTTCCATGTTTATGGTATGACGGCTGTTATTTTATTATCCGTATTCACGGAAAATAAAATGGTGTTATTACCAAAATTTGATGCAGAGACAGCGTTGAAAACGATTGATAAGCAAAAACCAACACTATTCCCAGGTGCGCCGACTTTATATATTGGTTTATTAAATCACCCTGATATTGCAAAGTACGACTTATCGTCCATAAAAGCATGCTTAAGTGGATCCGCTTCATTGCCAGTAGAAGTGCAAGAGAAATTTGAAGCGGTAACAGGGGGAAAACTTGTTGAGGGATTTGGATTAACAGAAACTTCTCCTGTCACACATGCTACACCCATTTGGGGTAAGCGTGTCAAGGGCTCAATTGGTTTACCTTGGCCAAATACAGATTCAATAATTTTACGTACAGGGGATGCTGAGGCGCTTCCAGTAGGTGAGGTAGGGGAAATAGCTGTAAAGGGACCACAGGTTATGAAGGGCTATTGGAATCGCCCTGAAGATACAGCAGCGACGTTCGTAGATGGCTGGTTTTTAACAGGTGATCTTGGTTATATGGACGAAGAAGGCTATTTCTATGTAGTTGACCGTAAAAAAGATATAATTATCGCAGGTGGTTTTAATATTTACCCTCGTGAGGTAGAAGAAGTACTATATGAGCGAGAGGAAATCCAAGAATGTATAGTTGCGGGCGTACCAGATCCGTATCGAGGAGAAACAGTAAAAGCTTATATTGTTTTAAAAGAAGGATATTCGATTACAGAAGACGAATTAAATAAATATTGCCGTCAAAACTTAGCTGCTTTCAAAGTTCCTCGTTATTATGAGTTTAGAGATGAGCTACCGAAAACAGCTGTTGGAAAAATTTTGCGTCGCGCATTAGTTGATGAAGAAAAAACAAAATTGGTGAATAAAGAAGCGAAATAAATACATGATAAAGTATTGACAAGCAAAGATGTAAATTATAATATGAAAATATGAATGAATGACCATTCATATTTTCATATTTTTTTAGTTTACCACGTCATATCCTTAACAATATTTCAGTTTGAATTAGCTGGTCATTGAAGGATGACATCATGTATTAAGCATGAATTAAGACGTGTGCAAGTTTTTTTAGGTGGTGATAAAGTGAAACGTGATAAGCCAAAATATAAGCAGATTATTGATGCAGCTGTCATAGTTATTGCAGAAAATGGGTATCACCAAGCACAGGTATCGAAGATTGCTAAACAGGCAGGGGTGGCCGACGGAACAATCTATTTATATTTTAAAAATAAAGAAGATATATTAATTTCTGTCTTTAATGAAAAAATGGCTGTTTTTGTAGAGTCATTACAAGATATAATAGAAAATGGAAGTACGTC
>Ga0209025_1002531_pt1 | contig 19115 bp, 15 predicted proteins | sample AraplaMF_Col_mLB_FD_184256 | JGI IMG/M metagenome (GOLD analysis project Ga0209025, IMG submission 184256) | Arabidopsis root microbial communities from the University of North Carolina, USA - plate scrape MF_Col_mLB (SPAdes) (version 2) | ecosystem: Host-associated > Plants > Roots > Endosphere... | reverse complement strand
CGGCCGGAGAAGAAGAAGATCATCTCGCGCTGGCGCGGCTATCACGGCTCCGGCGTGATGACCGGCAGCCTCACCGGCCTCGCCGCCTTCCACAACCTCTTCGACCTGCCCAAGGCGCCGGTGCTGCACACCGAGGCGCCCTACTACTACCGCCGCGCCGATCGCAGCATGAGCGAGGAGCAGTTCTCGCAGCATTGCGCCGACAAGCTCGAGGAGCTGATCCAGGCCGAGGGGCCGGAGACGATCGCCGCCTTCATCGGCGAGCCCGTGCTCGGCACCGGCGGCATCGTACCGCCACCCGCCGGCTACTGGGCGAAGATCCAGGCGGTGCTCAGGAAGTACGACATCCTGCTGATCGCCGACGAGGTCGTGACCGGCTTCGGGCGGCTCGGCAGCATGTTCGGCTCCGATCACTACGGCATCGAGCCCGACCTGATCACCATCGCCAAGGGCCTGACCTCGGCCTATGCGCCGCTCTCAGGCGTCATCGTCTCGGAGAAGCTCTGGCGCGTGCTGGAGCAGGGTTCGGACGAGTATGGCCCGATCGGCCATGGCTGGACCTATTCCTCGCATCCGCTCTGCGCGGCGGCCGGCGTCGCCAATCTCGAACTGGTCGACGAGCTCGACCTCGTGCGCAATGCCGGCGAGGTCGGTGCCTATTTCAATGCGGCGCTGAAGGATGCCGTCGGCGGCCACGCCTATGTCGGCGAGGTCCGCGGTGAGGGCTTGCTGGCGGCGATCGAGCTCGTCCGCGATCGGGATGACCGCATCTTCTTCGACGCCTCGCAGAAGATCGGCCCGCGCATCGCCGCCGCCCTGCTGGACCAGGGCGTCATCGCACGCGCCATGCCGCAGGGCGACATCCTCGGCTTCGCACCGCCGCTCTGCCTGACCAGGCAGGAGGCCGATATCGTGGCCGAGGCGACGCGGCGCGCCGTGGACGCGGTCGCCAACACGCTCTAGGGCGATGAGCCGACGTTAGGGTCGACGTGGCCGCCGAAAATCCGATTCCCGACTTTGGGATGCCGCTAGGCAGGTCTTGATGCCGAGGCGGGACACGATGCCACTCGCGCGCGAAGGCTCTCCCGTCTTCGCGTTACGCATGGCTTACATTTTGATCGTAGAAGTTGTATTATATTGAACACATGCCTTAATTCGATAGGCTCATCCCTGCGCGGCTGGGGCTCAATGACGAGGCAAGCTATGTCACCCGTTCGCCGTCCCCGTGCCTCGAACCGCCCCACGGCCCGACCCTGACGGGCACGGCCAGGATGTCTGAGATCGAGCCGCAAGCGACCATCGAAATGCGCGCCCTGCGCAAGGGCGCGGTCAGGCCGATGCAACCGTCTGACGTACCTGCGGTCGCTCGGCTGTTCCTGAAGATCTTCAGAGGCGCCGACAAGCCGGCGGGCACGGACCTCGAGGATTATCTGCACAGCTTGTCCCTCGCCCCTCCGGCCTATGACGAGACGACCGGTACTCAGGTCTACGAGCAGCTGGACGGCCGCATCCGGAGCGCATTGCTCGCCGTGCCGATGCATTTCGTCGCTTGCGGACAGGTTCTGCCCGGGCGGCTTCTCGGCGTCTTCATGACCGATGCCGGGAAGGAAGCCGCTGGAGCGGCGCAGCTCATCCTCGCGCTGCGGCCGAGGCGCGCCGACTTCGCCTTCTGCGACAGCGCCTCGCCGACGAGCTGCAACCATCTCCTCGCCATCGGGGGCAAGCCGATCCCGGTGCAGAACCTCGAATGGGCTTGCAGCTTTCGGCCCTTCGCTGCCTTGGCCGGACGCTTTGCCGAGCATGCCCTGCGCGGCAGGCGCCTCGGCCTTCCGATTCTCGTGCGCCCTCTCGACGCCCTGCTGCGGCGCCTGCGACCGAGACGGGACGCCGCAGATCCCGGCTCTGCGTGTGTCGCTGAGATGTCGGTCCCCGACTTCCTGGTGCAGGCGCCGAGGCTCGTCGCCCATTATGCCGTGCGGCCGCTCTGGAGCGAGACGGAACTCTCCTGGCTGTTGTCGCTGGCGGCGCAGAATACCAGGCTCGGCGCCCTCACGATCCGCTCCACCCTCGACCGCAGCGGCGCGATCATCGGCTGCTTCGTCTATTACGCGGCTCCGGGGCGAGCTGCGCATGTCCTCAACGTCCTGTCGTTGCCTGGCCGGGAGCCCGCCGTGCTGGCGGCGATGTTTCGCCATCTGGACGAAACCGGCCATGTCGAGGCGCGCGGCCGGGCGCAGCTCGCCCTGATGGCCGGCCTCGCGCTGCAGCGCTGGCTCGTCTTCCGGCACCGGGCGTTCGCGGTCGTGCTGACGCGGGTTCCCGAGATCAACGACGCTGTGGCGCGCGGGGATGTCTATGTCGGCGGCCTTGCCGGCGAAGATTGGAGCCGCCTCCTCACCGATTTCAACTGAGGCAGGTGCGATGACGGTCTCGGTCATCCTCAAGACGCTCAACGAGGAGGCCCGGATCGGCGCTACGATCGAGAGCGTGCTGGCGGCGCTGGACGGGATCGGCGGCGAGGTCATCGTCGCCGATGGCGGCTCGCGCGATCGCACGCTCGCCATCGCCGCCCGCTATCCCGTCCAGGTCGTCCAGCTCGAGCCGGGCATCCGCCCGAGCTGCGGCATCGGCCCCCAGCTCGGCTTCCAGTACAGCCGCGAGCCGTTGATCTGCCTGATGGACGGCGACATGCTGCTCGATCCCGCTTTCCTGCCCGAAGCCCTCGCCTATCTCTCGACCAATCCCCGCACCGCCGGCGTCACGGGCCATGTCGAGGAGATGAACGACACCAGCCTCGAATATGTCAGGCGCGGGCGCCGGGTCTCGCCGGAGAACCGGATCGGCACGATCGACCGCATGAACGGCGGCGGCCTCTACCGCAGGCAGGCGATCGAGCAGGCCGGCTACCTGTCGGATCGCAATCTGCACGGCTATGAGGAATTCGATCTCGGCCTGCGCCTGCGGGCGCGCGGCTGGAGCCTATATCGCCTCGACCGTCGTTTCGTGCGCCATTTCGGCCACCCGCTCAACGCCTACACGCTGCTGCTGCGGCGCTGGAAATCCGGCTATCTGCGCGGGATCGGCGAATTGCTGCGCGCAGCGCTCGGCAAGCCGCAGGGACGGCAGCTGGTCGAAGAGCTACCCGAGCTCAAGCTCTGGGCCATCGTCTATCTCTGGCTGGTCGTGATGATCGTGCTGCCCTTGGCACTGCCGAGCTTCGTCCTGGGGCTCGCTGTCAATGCCGCCCTGACGGCCGTCATCGTCGGGGCGATGAGCCTGCGGCAGCGCAGCCTGTCGCTCGGCCTCTATGCGGTCGTCGCCTGGCTATTCCATGCCGCCGCCTTGCCGCTCGGCTTCTTCCAGCCGCGGACGGCGCCGGAGGTCTGGATCGAAAGCCGGATCGTCAGCGACGGGTCATGAGAGGACGGGGTTCGCCCGCGCAGGCCCGGCGACCTGACGGCTGCGCCTGACAAGACGGAGCAGTACCAGCCAGGCCGCGACGACAATGGCGCCGTCGATCGCATAGAGCGCGACGATGGTGCCGAGCGGCGGCGCCAGCCAGGTCGCGACCGCAATCACGGCACTGCCGAGCAGATTGGCGCCGTTCAGGATCCAGGTCCGCGCATCCTGCCGCCCGGAGGCGCCGAGCAGGTCGATCGCAGCCGCCCAGGCGCCGACCAGGACGACGCTGCCGCAGAGGCAACGTACAAGGAAGGGCAAGTCGTGATAGGCGCGGCCGAACAGGGCCGGAAGCCAGGGCGCCAGCATGAACAGGATCAAGGCCGTCGTCACGCCCAGCGCGAGCGCCGCGGCCAGGGCGCGTTTGGCCGTGGGCAAGGCGAGATGGAGCCCGTCGCGGCTCTCGCGCGCCAGGCGCGGATAAAGCAGCCGGTTGAGGGCATCGATCGCGAGATAGCTGGCGTCCATGATCCGCCTGGCGACGCCATAGCTGCCGACCGTCTCGATCGAGGTGAACAGGCCGAGCACCAGGAGGTCGACATTCGAACGGACCGCCCGTCCGACGAATTGCGAGCAGAAGAGGAGGCCCGCACCCAATTCCTCCCGCAGAATCGCGAGCCGGGGCCGGCCGAGGGGCGAAAGCCAGGCGGCTGCAACCAGGGCGTAGAGAAGGTTGCCGCCGCACTGCCAGAGTGCCCAGTCCGACAAAGTGGAGACCTTGAACGCCAGGCAGGCGAGCGCTGCCGTGGCCGTGCGCGCGACGGCGAAACCGACGACCGCGCGATTGGCCGCATGGGCCTGACCGAGGCCGAGGAACGCGGTCTCCACCAGAAGGATCAGCCGCGCGAGGACGACATTGCCGAAGAAGAGCAGCGCCAGGGTCGTGACGTCGACGGTCGGACCGGCACCGAGGCCGGCCAAGGCCGACATCGCCGCAACCCCACCGACGACGAGCACCGCGCCGCTGAGGCAGATCAGGAGAAGGTTATGGCCGAGCAGGCTTCGATAGCGCTCCGGCTCGCGCGAGACGCCACGCAGCAGGCAATCGGAGGCGCCGAGGCCGCAAAGCTGGACCGCGACCGCGGTCGCCGCCGAGATCTGCACGAACAGGCCGAACTCGGCCGGCCCGAGCGTGCGCGCCAGGATCGCGAAGGTCACGAGCTGCGACAAGCCGGCCGATGCCAGTGAAGCGCTCGACAGCAAATATCTGATAAAGGCTGGGCGGATCGATCGGATTTTCGAGCCGATGCATTTCGGATTTTTGTCCAACAGCCCTTCTCGCTTGCTATTTAATTCCCATTCACGCCGCAGAATACGGTTGCAGTATCTTGTCTGATCAACCCACTCGAGCAGATAACCTCGATATATATTGACTTGTTTCGTTTTTTTATTTGCTTTTCTGCTATCTTTTATACTGATCTCACCCATCACCTCCCTACCGGTTCTCCCCGCTGGGTAAGGTTAATGTTTAATTACGAAATCTACCTAAGGTTGCATTAATTCAACGAAAAGCGACTAATTGCAACTTATAAGTGTAGTCATGGGAAAGATCGCAACTACGGGGAGAGATATGGTCACGACCGCGGCCGCCGGCCCTGCTCCGATCTTCGAAGCACCAGGTTACGCAGCTTCGCTGGCGGAGGCGCGCATCATCCTCCGCGCCCACGATTCCAGGCGACAGCGGCACGTCTTCGCGAATCTCGAGACGTGGCCGGAGCGGCAGGAGCCGAGCTCCACGATCCCACCGGCCAGCATGAGCCTTCACTGACGCGGGCACCATGTACCTCACGACCGACAGCCACACGACACGGCCCGGGGATGGCATTCCCTATCGCGGAACCATCGAGCCGCCGCCCTCGCCCGCCCCTACCGTCACTGCCCTGCAAATTCTGGGTTGGCTGCGGCGCGGCTGGCTCTGGATGCCGGTCGCCGCGCTGGTCGGCGCGGTGGCGGCCGTCAGCGGCACACGCCTGATGACGCCGCGCTTCACGGCGACGACAGAGCTGACGATCGCGCCATCCAACCTGCTGGTCGCCCCCAACGACCTGTACGCGACCAATGCGCAGAGCGACAGCCAGATCCTGGATGTCGAGAGCAAGATGCGGATGATCTCCTCGGGCAGTGTCCTGCGCCGGGTCGTCGCTGACCTCCGCCTGAGGACCGATCCGGAATTTGCCGGCAAGTCGTCGCTGTTCGGGCTCTCTGGTCTATTCGATCAACGCCAGCCCTCTCCTGACGGCTCCGATATCGCCGCTGCGCTGGCCACGCGCATCAAGGTTGGCCGACAGGAACGCTCCTATGTCGTGTCCCTGTCGGTCTGGGCGAGCGAGGCGGCGCTGTCGGCCCGGCTCGCGAACGGCGTCGCCGAAGCATTTCGCGAAGAAGTCGTGCGGGCCGATGCGGAGCGGGTCGGGCGCGCCGCGCAAGGGCTGACCGCCCGGCTCGGCGAGATCAAGGCGGCCGCGACCGAGGCGGAGGACCGGGTCGAGGCCTTCCGCCGCGACCATGGCCTGCAGCAGAACTCATCCAGGCAGCCGCTCAGCGCCGAAGCGCTGGAGCGGATGAGCGGCAAGCTGACCGACGCCAAGGCGCGGCTCGCCGAGGCGGAGGCGCGCTATGACGAGGTCTCGCGCGCGCTCTCCCAGCATGGCGTGCAGGGCGGCGGCGTGCAGTCGCAGACCTTGGCCGGACTGCTCGCCGACGAGGCGGCCCTGCGCCGGCAGGTCGCCGTGCTCTCCAAGACATTGGGGCCGCGCCACCCCTCGCTGACGAGCGTGCTGACCGAAGCCGATGCGCTGGCCAAGGCGATCAAGTCCGAGACCGAGCGGCTCAGGCGCACGGCCCGGATCGAGGTCGACCAGGCTCGAAAGGCGCTCGATGCGCTCAGCGGCGAGACACGCCTGCTGCGCGGCAGCGTCTCGGTCGACGACCAGGCCCAGGTGAAACTGCGCGAGCTCGAGCGCGAGGCGAGCGCCAAGACAGCCCTCTACCAGACCTTCCTGACCCGCGCGGGCGAAGCGGCCCAGCGGCAGCAGATCGACGCCACCGATGTCCGCGTGATCACGGTTGCGGCGCCTCCGTCGCGCGCGACCTGGCCGCCCCGCCCGATCATCGCGGCGGCGGCCGGCGCGATGCTCGGCCTGCTGCTCGCGGCGGGCGCGCTGCTGGGGCGCGGCTATCTCGGCGAGTTCCCGCCCGGCAGGAGCGCTGCCCGATGACACGGACGAACGGCAGGCACGGACACTCGACCACGGGCACCATAGGGGCGCTGCTCTTCTCGGCGACGCTGCTGTTCTACCTGGTCACGCTGACGCCGTTCATCGACCTGTCGGCGGCCGATGCGAACGCGGCCGCGACCGGCAAGTCGAACACCGCCAACCAGCTCATCTATCTCAGCCTGACGGCTGGCCTGTGGCTCGCCATGTTCTGCTCGCCGGCGCGCCATCTGGTGGCGCGGCCGCGCGGTATCCTGATCGCGCTGCTCGTCTGGTTCGGGATCGTCTCGCTCGTCTCGGCTCAACCCGACCTCGCGCTCAAGCGTGTCTTCCTGGCGACGCTGACGATCGTGAACGGCAGCATCTTCCTGCTGCTGCCGCGCTCGGAGCGCCAGTTCGCCGGCCTGCTCGGCCTCTGCTGCCTCGGTGCGCTCGGGCTGGCCTATGCCGGAGTCGCCCTGATGCCGCATCTGGCGATCCACCAGGCAAGCGAGGTCCGCGAGCCGATGAATGCCGGGCTCTGGCGCGGCCACTTCGCCCACAAGAACGTCGCGGCCGCGGCGATGGTGATCATCAGCTTCGCCGGGCTCTATCTGTTCAGCACCGGCCGCCGACTCGTCGGCGCGGTGATGGTGCTGCTTGCGGTGGTGTTCCTCAGCCATACCGGCGGAAAATCCGCCGCCGCGGCGCTGCCGGCCATTCTCGCCATTGCCTGGGTCTTCGAGCGCTGGCGGGCCGCTCGGATCCCGATGGTCGTGCTGGGGATCGCCGCCGTCAACATCCTGACGATCGGCTGCTCGGTGTCCCCCGCCATGCGCGAGCTGGTCGCGCAGCTCGGCATCGATCCGAGCTTCACCAACCGCACCGACATCTGGAAGATCGGCGCCGCAGCTGCGATGGACGATCCACTGACCGGCTACGGCTTCCAGCTGTTCTGGCAGACCGACGAGATGGTCCAGAAGGGCGGCGCGGCGGCGAGCTGGGCCTTCGCCGCCTTCAACGGCCACAACGCCTATCTCGACATGGCGATCACCACGGGCCTTCCCGGCCTTGCGCTGACGCTGGTCCTGCTCGTCTGGCTGCCACTGCGCGACATCGCCCGGGCCGAGGCGACGGCGAACGATCCTGCGCTGACGCGCTTCTTCGTGCGGATCTGGCTCTACGGGATCCTGGTCGCCTGCGTCGAGAGCCTGTTCTTCCAATCGGGCAGCCTGGCCTGGTTCATGCTGGTGGTCGCGATCTTCGGCCTCCACCTTCAGGCGAACGCGCACGAAATCAGAGAGCCGGCAAGACACCGCCGTGGCCTGGAACCGGCCCATGTCTAGCGCGGCGATGTTTCCTCCTCCTTCAGGCCGCACCGCTCGCCTCCCGGCCCTGATCGACCGCTTCGCCGGCCGCCTGGAGAACCGGCTGCTGCGGGCCGCGCCATGGCAGGTGATGCAGGTTCCGACAGACGAACCGATCGTCTCCTTCACCTTCGACGACGTGCCCGCTTCAGCCCTCGAAGCCGGGGCGGCGATCCTTGAAGCTGACGGCGTGCGCGGTACGTTCTACATCTCCGGCAGCCTCGCCGGGCGGGTCGAGCCGAGGCGTACCCTGATCGATCTCGCGGGTTGCCGGGAGCTCGCGGCGCGCGGCCACGAGATCGGCTGCCACAGCCATGCGCACCGGGACCTGCGCCATGTCGACGACGACGCGCTGGTCGAGGATCTCGCCCGCAACGCGCGCTATCTCGATACCATCGGCCCAAGGCCGGGCCGGCGCAATTTCGCCTACCCCTATAATAGAGGCTCCTTCGGGAAGCGGGCCCTCCTCGCCGGCAGCTTCCGCACTTGCCGGGCCGAGGGCGGCGGCATCAATCGCGGCCCGACCGACCCCACCTTCCTGCGCGCGGTCGAGATCCGGCAACCGCAGCAGCATGCGCTGGGGCTCGCGCGCTGGATCGACGCGCTCGTCGCCAAGCCGGGCTGGCTGATCTTCTTCACGCACGACATCGCACCGAGGCCGACGCCCTATGGCTGCACGCCCACGGCATTCCGGCTGCTCGTCGGCTACGCGCTGGCGCGCGGCTGCAAGGTGCTGACCATCGACGCGGCGCTCGACCGCATGGGCTTGCGGGAGCTGGCGAGATGACGCGCGCCCGGCGGCTCCTCGCCATCAACAATTACTTCTACCGGCGCGGCGGCGCCGAGAGCGTCTTCCTCGACCAGATCGAGCTGTTCGCGGCCGCCGGCTGGGAGGTCGTGCCCTTCGCGATGCGCCATCCCGCCAATCTGCCGAGCGCCTGGTCCGATTATTTCGTCTCTGAGCTCGAATATGGCGGAGCCGGCGGGCCGCTCGCCAAGGCGAGGCAGGCCGCCAAGGTCGTGTTCTCGCTGGAGGCGCGCCGGAACATCCGCGCGCTGATCGGGCGGGCGCCGCCGAGCATCGCGCACGCCCACAACGTCTACCACCATATCTCCCCGTCGATCTTCGGAGCCCTCAAGGCCGAAGGCGTGCCGCTGGTGATGACGGCGCACGATCTCAAGGTCGCCTGTCCGGCCTACAAGATGCTGAGCCAGGGCCGCGTCTGCGAGCGCTGCCAGGGCGGGCGCATCCACAACGTCCTGCTCCATCGCTGCGTCAAGGACTCGGCTGTGGTGAGCGGGCTCGTCCTGCTGGAGACGCTGGTCCATCGCAGCTTCGGCCTCTATAGCGATAACATCGACCGCCTGATCGCGCCGAGCCGCTTCTACCGCGACAAGCTGGTGGAATGGGGGTGGGACGCCGGGCGCATCACCTACATCCCGAACTGCATCGACATCAGCGCATATTCGCCGACGCACCATGAAGGCGACTACGTCGTCTATGCGGGACGGCTCGCGCCGGAGAAGGGGCTGACCACGCTGGTGCGCGCCGCCGCCCTGTCGCGCCAGCGCCTGGTCCTGGCCGGCAGTGGCCCGGAAGAACCGGCCCTGCGCCGTCTTGCCGAGGAAGTCGGCGCCGACGTCGCCTTCACCGGCCATCTCGACAAGCCGGAGCTGAAGCGGCTGATCGGCGAGGCGCGCGCGCTCGCCCTCCCCTCCGAATGGTACGAGAACGCGCCGATCAGCCTCCTCGAAGCCTATGCGCTCGGGCGCCCGGTGATCGGCACGCGAATCGGCGGCATTCCGGAACTGGTCGCCGATGGTGAGACGGGCATGCTGGTCGAGCCGGGCAATGCCGCGATGCTGGCCGAGGCGCTCGCCACCCTCGCCAGCCTTCCCCCCAACGCACGCACCAGCCTCGGCACTGCCGGGCGCGACTGGGTCGCCCGGGAGTTCTCGCCCGAGCGGTACCGCAACCGCATGACGGACCTCTACGAGGCGCTCTGCTGATGTACAGCCTGGCCCCACCAATCAGCGCGAACCCGCCCGAACGAACCGTTATCTTCGTCGGCCTGCGCGGCGTCCCGGAAATCCAGGGCGGGGTCGAAACCCATGTCGCGGCGATCTCGGCGCGGCTGGCGGAACGCGGCTGGCGGGTCGAGGTGCTCGGCCGCGCGCCCTATCTGCGCTCGCGACGGCCCTATAGCTGGAAGGGCGTCACCGTCACGCCGGTCTGGGCGCCGCGCTCGCGCAGTTTCGAGGCTCTGGCTCATACGGCGCTCGGCCTGATCATCGCGGCCGGGCGCAATCCGGATCTGGTGCATATCCACGCGATCGGGCCGGCCTTGCTGACCCCGTTGGCGCGCCTGCTCGGCCTCCATGTCGTCGTGACCCATCACGGCTTCGACTATGAGCGCCAGAAATGGGGGCAGCTCGCCAAATCCGTGCTGAGAACCGGCGAAGCGATGGGCATGCTGTTCTCTCATGCCAATATCGGCGTGTCCAAAGTGATCGTCGACAGCGTCCGCCGCAAGTTCAGCGTCGACGCGACCTTCATCCCGAACGGCGTCGAGAACCCGTTCCCCAGGCGCGATACGTCCTATCTCGACCGGATCGAGGTCGCGCTGTGCCGCTATGTCCTCAGCGTCGGTCGGATCGTCGAGGAGAAGCGGCATCTCGACCTGATCAAGGCCTTCGGGCGCCTGAACGATCCCGGCCTCAAGCTCGTCATCGCCGGCACGGCCGACCATGGCGGGCGCTACCAGCGTGCAGTCGAGGCTGCGGCCGCGACGACGCCCGGCGTGGTGATGGCGGGTTTCCAGCGCGGCGAAGCCCTGGCGCAGCTCTACCGGCATGCCGGGCTGTTCGTCCTGCCCTCCAGCCATGAAGGCATGCCGATGGTGCTGCTGGAGGCCCTCAGCTACGGAGCGCCGTGCCTCGCCAGCGACATCGACGCCAATCTCGCGCTCGATCTCGGCGGGGACAGCTATTTCCCGCTGGGTGACGTCGAGGCGCTCGCACGGGCGATGCGTTCGAAGCTCGCCGCGCCCAACCCGGCCGAGGGCGCGGAGCGCGCCGTTCGGGTACTCGATTCCTTCGGCTGGGGCGCCATCGTCGAGCGCACCACAGATGTCTACGAGAGCGCGCTTCGCGGCCGGCCAGCGGGCAGCCAGGGTCGCGGCGACTCCGGCTTCGGCTCCCGCGTCGAATTCGGAGGCCGCTGATGCCGCCTGCCCTGCGCAATCTCGAAATGACGATCCTCGGCCTCGGCTTCCTCGGCCTGGCCTGGGGCAAGAGCAGGCTGAACGGCTACACCACGCCGAACGGCGTGGCGAAATCGGACGAAGCGGGGAAGATCGCCTATCTCCTCGACATCTTCGCCGCGCTGCGCCGTTTCCTGCCGCCGCAAGTCGATCTGCGCGGGCGCGACGTGCTGGAGCTCAGCCCCGGCTCCTCGCGCGGAAACGGCGTGCTTTTCCTGGCGCTCGGCGCACGCTCCTATCACGCCATCGACGTGTTCGACCTCGCCGGCGGCGAGGACCCAGCCTTTTACGGACGATTGCTCGACCGCTTCCCCGAAGGCCGAACGGCCGACCGCGAGTACGCCCGAGCCATCATCCGCAGCGCCGGAGCGCGCGAATTCGGCTATGAAGTCGGGCGCGATTTCGACATCCCGCGCCTGGCCGGAGGGCGCAGCTTCGACCTGATCGTCAGCTGCGCCGCCTTCGAGCACTACGATGATCCCGCGCAGGCGATTGCGAGCCTGACACAGGTCGCCCGGCCCGGCTGCGAGAGCGTCCACATCATCGACCTGCAGACGCATTCCCGCTGGATCCGCGAGCGCGACCCGAACAACATCTATCGCTATCCCGAGCGGCTCTATCGGCTCTTCCGCTTTCCCGGGCAGCCGAACCGGCAGCGTCCCGCCGACTACGTCAGCGGCTTCGAGGCGCAGGGCTGGGGCGAAGTCCGCTTCGTGCCGTCGCGGACGATCGAGCCCACGCTTCGCGAGGCATCGTTGCGGGGCCTCGCCGCGCCCTTCGCCGGGCGGAAGGACATGAGCATCCTCGATGGCGCGCTGACGGCGCATTATCCCGGACCAGGTGGCGTGTCGGGGATGGCGTCATGACGAACCGCCGCTCCATCCTCGGCGGCCTTGCCGGCATCGCGACGCTCGCCTCGTTCGGGGGACTGCAGGCCGCGAGCGGCCCGGGCAGCGACATCCCGCTGTTCCGCCGCGGTATCGGCGTCTCGCATGCGCTGGGCTGGGCCGAAGCCGAGGCTGACGGCTCCTACGGCGAAGCGCCCTTCTCAGGCCCGCGCTTCCGCTTCGACCAGATGCAGCGGCAGGCGATCCGGGCCGCGGGCTTCGATTTCGTGCGCCTCGCCGTCGATGTCGGGCCTTTCCTGGCGTTCACGGGGGTGGCGCGCGACAGGCTCGACGACCTCCTCATCGGCATCGTGCGCGGCCTCGTCGACGCGGACCTCGGCGTGATCGTCGATCTGCATCCGAGCGCGATGAATCCGGCCTATCGGCCCACCGCCCTGACGGCAGGCATCGAGACCCCGAACTTCCGGGCCGTACTCGCCCTGCTACAGCGCCTCGCCGCCCGCCTGGACCAGTTCGCGCAGAGCCGGACGATAGCCGGGGTGCCGCGGCTCGCGCTCGAACTGATGAACGAGCCGGAGCTGCCGCAACGGCCCTGGCAACCCATGCTCGAGGCCGCCTATCGCGCGGCGCGCAGCGGCTCGGCAAGGCTGCCACTGGTGCTGGGCGGCGGCTCGATGAACGCAGCGGCGGCGCTGACCGCGCTCGACATGCGCCCCTTCGCCGGCGATGCCCGCCTGATCTACACCTATCACGACTATTCGCCCTGGCAGTTCACTCACCAGGGGGTGCGCGGCAATCCCGCTTTCGCGCTCAGCGCGATCGCCTATCCGGCGCCCGCCTCGGCTGAGGCAATGACCCTGGCGACCCAGCGGAGGATCGGCGGCCTCAATCTCGACGAGGCCGCGCTCGAACAGGCGCGACAGGCTAAGCGGACGCTCGCGCGCTATGCCGGTTTCGATCGCTCCGACCTCGAACGAACCTTCCGGCAAGTGAGCGCCTGGCGCAGCGCGCAGCGCCTGCCGGCCCATGCCATCCTGCTCGGCGAGTTCGGGGTGCACAGGACGCCCTATCTGGAGACGCCCGACGGTGCGACGGCGCGCGAGCGCTGGCTGCGCGACATGCGCGAGCTCGCCGAGGCGCACGGCTTCACCTGGGCTTGCTGGACCTATGCGGGGACAGGCGGGTTCGCGCTGGCGCAGGACGAGACCGGCCCGGGCTTCGACGAGCCGACCCGTCGCGCGCTGGGGCTGCTCTCGCCATGAGCCCGATGCCCCGCCAGCGTTATGCCCATCTCGACGGTCTGAGAGCGATCGCGGCGCTCGCCGTGATGGTCGAGCACCTGTTCGGCGACCTGCTCCGGCAGGCTCCTGCCGCGACGGGGCCGATGAGCACACTTGCCCGGTCAGTCGTTGAAAACCTCAGCCTCGGCCGGTTCGGCGTGGTGCTGTTCTTCCTGATCAGCGGCTTCGTCGTGCCCTTCAGCATCACCGGCGAGCGGCCACTCCGGCATTTTGCGATCTCGCGGCTGTTCCGGCTCTATCCCGCGTTCTGGCTGGCCCTGGCTGTGCTCGCGGCGATGGGCTGGCTCTCCGGCAACGGGCCGGGGACGGCGACCGTGCTCGCCAATCTGACCATGGCGCCGCCGCTCTTCGGCCAGCCCTGGCTCTCGCCGATCCACTGGACCCTGTTCGTCGAACTGCTGTTCTACGGCCTCGTCGCGCTGCTGTTCGCGGCGGGAGCGCTGCGACAGGTCGGCAGCCTGCTCGCGCTGAGCCTCGCTCTGATTGCTGCGACGGTCGTACCGATGCAACTGCGCACGCACGGCATCGCCAGCCTGCCGGTCCAGTATCTCGGCCTGCACTTGTCCTTCCTATTCCTCGGCCTGCTGCTCCGGCTCGGGCTGATCGAGGGGAGGCGGGGGGGGCGGCTCGCCGCGCTGGCTCTCGTGCTCGCGCAGTTCGCCGTGGTCCTGTCCGTCGCGCAGTTCTCGCTGGCGCGCGGCGACAATTTCATCATGGAGGGGCTGAGGCCAGTCCTGGCGGCCTATGTGCTCGCCTTCGCAATCTTCTTTGCCGCGATCAGGCTGCAACGGCCGCGCTCCCTCCTGCTCGCTCGGCTCGGGCTGATCAGCTACGCGATGTATCTCTTCCACGGGACGATCAACGCGTTCGTCTATCGCGTCCTGCCACTGACCGGTGGGCTCGGCGACATGGCCACGATACTGGCTTGCACCGGCCTGACCTTGGCCGTGTCCTGGCTGGTCTATCTGATGGTCGAGCGCCCGATGATGAGGTTCGGGCGCAGGATCTCCAGGCACGTCACTCCGCCCGCCCCGGCGTCTTGGCGCGCCGATGCTCTCGGCAGGGAAGCAGGCTGGAACGGCGCGCTCGCCGTCTCCCGCGCCGGCAACGAGGCGTCGGTGCTTCATCCGTCACCGGACTACCGGGCCGTCCGCTATGCCGATGGATCCACGCGGCTATGGGAGGCAGCCCCGACATTGGCCGACCTCGCCGTGGACCGCGTCGAGGAAACCCGGATCAGCGACAGGCTGGTCGGCGCTCTCCTCGGCACCGCGATCGCCGCCGTCACGCTGAGCTGGTTCACGCTGCTCTGCTATGTCGGCTGGACAATCGTCGAGCTGCTGTGATGACGCGAAGCAGTGCGCGGGTCCCGAGCATCGACGGCCGATATGGGCGCGAGCGGCAGTCGCCGGCGAGCCTGTGGCTCTGGCGCATCGGCCTCATTGCCGGAGCCGTCGCCGTGATCACAAGCGCCGCAGCGCTTGCGACTGCGGTGTTCGGCATGATCCTCGACGCTGCGAAGTCGATCGTCGGCTGCTTTTGATACAGGCCCTGAAGAAGGCTGCGGTCAGCCGGAACGCGCAGCAGCAGCCAGCATTTGACGGCTATCGGCTCCGTCCGGCTCGGCCGCGTTCCGGAGCTTGCGGATTCATGAAGAGAAATTCACTTTCTCTCCTTCGCCGCCCGCTCTAGAAGCGGCACTGTCGCGTCGTGTTCCGCGGTCTTTCGAATCGAGGCTGGAGAAGAGCGGCATGGTGCCGGGCTACAGGCGTGATCTTGCGGGACACGCGGTCGCACATCCGCTCTTGCGTCTTTCCACCGCGGCGGCTGTCACTCTCAGCCTGGCAGGCTGCCTGCCGGCCGATCAGCGTCCCGATCTCGGCATCGCGGTGACGCGCAGCTTCGCCGCCGGCGACACGCGCGCCGCCTCCGCCGTCTCGCCCGACTGGCCACGCCTGTTCCGGTCCCGTGAGCTCGACCGGCTGGTGGAGCGGACGGCCGGCGGGAATTTCGACATCGCCATCGCCATGACGCGGATTCGGCAGGCCGATGCGCAGTCGCGCATCTCGGCGGCATCGCTCTATCCGACGCTGAGCGGCTCGGCCGACGCTTCGCGCAGCCTGAGGCCGGGCACGCTCGGTTCCAAGCGCGGGCCGTTCAGCGAGAGCGTCGGCAACCAGTTCAGCCTCGGCCTGTCGGCGAGCTACGAGCTCGATTTCTGGGGCAAGAACCGCGCGACCGCCGATGCCGGGCGCTTCGCCGCCGAAGCCTCCCGCTTCGACCGCGATGTGGTGGCCCTCACGGCCGTCGCGAGCGTGACCAGCACCTATTTCCAGGTGCTGGCGGCGCAGGACCGCCTGCGCATCGCCCGCGAGAACATCGAAGTGGCGGAGCGGACGCTCAAGGTGATCCAGGCCCGGCTCTCGGTCGGCACCGCGACCCAGCTCGACATCGCGCAACAGGAAAGCGTGGTGGCGCAGCAGAAGGCCTCCGTGCCCGCCCTCGAGCTCTCGCTGCGCCAGGCCAAGGTGACGCTCGCCGTGCTCGTCGGCGAGACGCCGGCTGCGGTCGCGATCAAGGGTGGCAGCCTGAATGCGATCGCCGTGCCGGCGGTGCGCGCCGGCCTGCCCTCGCAATTGCTGCAGCGCCGGCCCGACATCGCCGAAGCCGAAGCGCGCCTCACCGCGCAGGAAGCAACGCTCCATGCCGCCCGCGCGGCGCTTTATCCGAGCATCAAGCTGACCGGGCAGGGCGGGCTCGAAAGCGCCGTGTTGAAGAACCTGCTGCGGCCCGATGCGGCCTTCGCCTCGGCGGCGGCCGGCCTCGTCCAACCCATCCTCGACGGCGGCAATCTGCGCGCCAGGGTCGAGCTCGAACGCGGCACGGCCGACGAGCTGATCGCGACCTATCGCAAGACCATCGTCAGCGCCTTCGCCGATGTCGAGAACGCGCTGATCGCGATCCAGGAGCATAGCCGCCATGAGCGCCTGCAGGCCGAGACGGTGGCCTCGGCGCGGCGCGCTTATGCCATCACCGAGCAGCGTCTGCGCGAAGGCACCATCGACATCGTGACGCTGCTGAACACCCAGCAGACCCTGTTCCAGGCGCAGGACCAGCTCTCGCAGATCAAGCTCCAGAAGCTGGCCGCCTATGTCGAGCTGTTCAAGGCACTGGGCGGCGGCTGGACCGAGGCCGACCGCCGCACGGCCATCATCGCGACCGAGGCGGCGGAATGAAGCGTCTTCTCATCCTTCTCGTGCTGCTCGGTGCCGCCGCCTGGGGCTGGCACAGCTATAACGGCGGCTGGATGCCCGGCGGCGACGGCGCCTCGACCGGCGAGCAGGGAGCCGGGCGCGGCGGCCGGCGCGCCCGCTTCGGCAACAATGAAGGGCCGATCCCGGTGATCGCGACCCCGGCGCGCTATGGCGACGTGCCGGTCACGGCCGATGCCGTCGGTACGATCCAGGCGCTGAACACGGTGACCGCGCGCACGCAGGTCGACGGAAGGCTGATCGAGATTGCCTTCAAGGACGGCCAGGACGTCAGGAAGGGCGACGTGCTGGCCAAGATCGACCCCGCAACCTACCAGGCACAGTACGACCAGGCGATGGCCAAGAAGGCGCAGGACGAGGCGCAGCTCGCCAATGCCCGCGCCGACCTCGAACGCTACGCCAAGCTCGCCCAGACCGACTACGGCTCGCGCCAGCAGGCCGACACCCAGCGCGCCACGGTGGCGCAGCTCGAGGCGCTCGTCCGCTCCGACCAGGGCGCGATAGACAACGCCAAGGCCATCCTCGACTACACCACGATCCGCGCGCCGATCGACGGCCGGCTCGGCATCCGGCAGGTCGACCAGGGCAACATCGTCCGCGCCTCCGATTCGAACGGCCTCGTGGTCATCACCCAGCTCAAGCCGATCGCGATGATCTTCAACCTGCCGCAACAGCAATTGCGCGCGGTCAGCGCGGCGGTGGCGCGCGGGCCGGTCGAGGTCGATGCGCTCGACTCGGACGGCACGACGATCATCGACAAGGGCGCCGTCGAGGTGATCGACAACGTCGTCGACCAGACCACCGGCACGATCAAGGTCAAGGCCCGCTTCCCGAACGAACGGCTGCAGCTCTGGCCGGGCCAGTTCGTCAATGTCCGCGTCTTCGTCGACGTGCTCAAGCATGTCGTCGTCGCGCCGACCGCCGCGATCCAGCGGGGACCGAACGGCGCCTATGTCTTCGCAGTCAACGAGGACGAGACCGTGCGCCTCGTCAATGTCACCGTCCGCCAGCAGGACGAAACCACGGCCGTCATCACCGCCGGCGTCGAGCCGCCGGCGAAGCTCGTCACCACCGGCTTCGCGCGTCTGACCGACAAGGCCAGGGTGCGCGTCTCCACACCGGAGGACGCCGCCCAGCCGCCGGCCGCCATGCCGGGCCGCCGCGGCACGCGCGAGCCGGGCCAGGGACAGGGACAGGGACAGCGCCGGCAGCGCGACCGGGCCGGAGGCGATACCGCCGGGCCGGGCTCGGCGGCGCCGGCACCCGACGCACCGGCCGGGCCACCCGCCGGGAGCGACGGCACGGGCCAGAACCGGCCGCGGCGCAATGGCGGGGCGCGCGAGGGCGCCGCGCCCGGCGGACAGGGTTCCCCGGCCGGCGGATCGGGTGCACAAAGACCGCAAGCGCAGCCATGACAGGGCAGCCGCGATGAGCGTGTCCGCGCCTTTCATCAGCCGGCCCATCGCGACCTCCCTGCTCGGCGTCGCGGTGCTGCTCTGCGGCATCCTCGGCTATCTGCGCCTGCCGGTCTCGGCCCTGCCACAGGTCGATTTCCCGACCATCCAGATCACCACACAGCTGCCGGGCGCGAACCCCGAGACGATCGCCTCGCTGGTGACGGCGCCGCTGGAGCGGCAGTTCGGGCAGATCCCCTCGCTCTCGACGATGTATTCGCAGAGCTCCTTCGGGCTGAGCCAGGTCACGCTGCAATTCGACCTCGGCCGCGACATCGATGCCGCGGCCCAGGACGTGCAATCGGCGATCAACGCGGCAGGCTCGACCTTGCCGCGCACCCTGCCCTATCCACCGACCTATTCGAAGATCAACCCGGCCGATGCGCCGATCATGGTGCTGGCGCTGACCTCCGACACGGTCTCGCTGCGCCAGCTCAGCGACCTCGCCGACACGCTGCTCTCGCCCCGGCTCTCGGAAGTCTCCGGCGTCGGCCATGTCTCGATCGAGGGCGGCGTCAGGCCGGCGATCCGCATCCAGGCCGATCTGGCACGCCTCGCCGCCTACGGCCTCGGCATGGAGGACCTGCGCACCGCCATCGTCAACGCCAATGTCGCGGGATCCAAGGGCGCGCTCGACGGCAACCATCAGGCCTACACCATCAGCGCCAACGACCAGATTGGCAGCGCCTCGGCCTATCGCGACATCGTCGTCGCCTATCGCAGCGGTGCACCGGTCTTCCTGCGCGACGTGGCGGTGGTGCTGGAGGATCTGGAGAACAGCCGCGTCGGTGCCTGGTTCCGCGGCAAGACGGCGGTGGTGCTCGACGTGATGCGCCAGCCCGGCGCCAACATCGTCACCACGGTCGCGCAGGTGAAGCAGGAGATCCCGCGCCTGCGCAACGGCATGCCGGCCGGCGTCGAGCTGCAGGTGGTCAGCGACCGCACCGAGACGATCCG
>Ga0209025_1002521_pt1 | contig 19166 bp, 18 predicted proteins | sample AraplaMF_Col_mLB_FD_184256 | JGI IMG/M metagenome (GOLD analysis project Ga0209025, IMG submission 184256) | Arabidopsis root microbial communities from the University of North Carolina, USA - plate scrape MF_Col_mLB (SPAdes) (version 2) | ecosystem: Host-associated > Plants > Roots > Endosphere... | reverse complement strand
AAGAAAGCGCTACGATTAATAGAACCATAGAATCACTCGGTGCGAATGCTGCTAATAAACCTGCACATAACAGAGTCACTCCAGAAGCAATACTCATGGCAGTTCGCCCTATTTTATCAACAAGAACGCCTGTTACGAGCGATGGAAGATACATGGAACCTACATGAAAACCTATAACAATCCCAACCTCCGATAAACCATGACCATGATGTTTCATATGTACTGGTGTCATCGTCATTATAGCAACCATTACAATCTGAGTAAGAACCATAACCGTTGCACCAACTGTAAGACCTCTTTTATTGATAGCTTTTTCACTAAGGGATTCCGTCTTATTTCCATATTCATTTTCTCGTCTTTCCGCTTCTATCATTTTTGCAATTTCTAACGGATCAGGACGCAACATAATAAATAGGACAAGACCTGCTAAGATAAATGCTGTTGCTGATAAGATAAATGGACCTGCAAGCGACGGAACACCTATTGAAAGGGCAACTTCCCCCATAATTTCTACTAAATTTGGACCAGCGACAGCCCCGAATGTTGTCATCACCATTGTTGTGCTAATAGCCTTTGCTCGTTGTTTATTATTGGCTAAATCTGTCCCTGCATAGCGTGCCTGTAAATTTGACGCAGTCCCTGCACCATAGATAAATAGAGATGCGAATAATAAAATGACACTATTCGTAATAGCCGCAATCACAACACCAATTGCACCAAGCCCACCTACAAAAAAGCCGGTCGATAAACCTGTACGACGCCCATAACGTTGTGATAGTTTCCCTACAATTAAAGCTGCACCTGCCGACCCTAAAGTAAATAAAGCGGATGGTACTCCTGCATAAGCATCCGTTCCAAGCATTTGCTGAGCTAAAAGTGCCCCTACAGTAATACCTGCTGCAAGGCCTGCCCCACCAAAAACTTGTGAGAGACTAACAACGATTAGCACTCGCTTATATAAGTTCTTTAGCTTTTCGGGTGAATTTATATAAGTCTCTGTGGTTTCTTGTGCTTTTCCAAGCATCTTTCAACACCTTCTTTCTACTTCTCAAGAATTAAAACGTCACCATTTTGTCAGCCCATTCAACAACTTCAACACAGTCATCCATTGTAGAAATTGGACAAGTAGTTGTTTTATCTAGTAATCTCGATTTTAAACATGTTCCACAAGCTAAAAGGTCACCTTTTAATTCTTCAAATTTATTCATTTGATCTTTTACATTAAAACTTGGATGTTCAATGTTTTCACATTCTACAGCTTCACCCATTAAAAATAGCTTAACTTCATGTTCTTTCATTAATGCAGCGTTCGCGAACCTAAATGCATTCCACGCTTTCTCCGGTTCTTTTGTCTCCAAAATAACTCCTAGTTTCATTCTTAGTTCCTCCGCTCTAATTTAATTATTTCACGAATTGTAGCCATTCTTTAACGCCTTGTTCCATACGATATGCGTTGATTCCTTTTGATTTTAGAATTTTCACCGCTTCTGCTGACATTAAACAATAAGGTCCTCTGCAATAAGCAACAACATCACAATTGGCTGGAAACGATGCAAGCTTCTCTTCTAATTCTTCGATAGGAATAGAAACAGCACCAGGAATATGTGCCTCTTCATATTCTTCTTTAGGCCTTACATCCAATAGTAAAACCTCACCTTTTTCCATTCGAGAAAGAAGTTCTGAAAGTGTTATTCCTTCTAACCCAAGTTGATCATTTAAAAACTCGTCTTTTATTTGTTGAACTTGAATTAGTTGCTTTTCTGATAAAGAATGTAATGCAATTAAAAAGTCAGAAATAACTTCATCCGCTAGTTCGTAAATGACATAATTCCCTTCCTTCTTAAATTTAACCAATCTCGAATTATAGAGAGTTTTCAAATGTTGTGAAACATTTGCAACTGACATTTCCGTATTTTTTGCTAAAGCATCTACAGACTTTGGACCTTGTGATAAAATATCAAGAATTTCCAATCGTTTAGGGCTTGATAAACTTTTTCCTATTCTTGCAAACTCTTGATATAATAAATCCTTTAAATTACGTTCATTAAGCATATAAAACCTCCAAACTATTCAATAAATTAATTGAATAGTTGAATTATAACCATAATAATGATTTTTTTCAATTACCTTTACTTCAACAAACCTGACCTCGTAAAATGTAGACTTAAATAAGAAGGAAGAACTGCCGAAAAATGTTTACAGATTTGACAGTTCTTTTTTGTTTATGTTTAGTGAGCATGCATAACAACATTCTTTTTCTTTGAATATAGTAAAAAAGTGATGGTTAAACTTAAGCTAATTATACCAAAAACAAGTCCCAATCCACTTAAACCAACTAAATCTAGCATCATACCAGTTGACAATAAGACAACCTGAAAGATGACAGAATCAATCATATTACGGAATGAGAAAAATCGCCCATGAAATTCTTTTGGCACTTGCTTTTGAAAAATCACCATTGTCGTTGGGAAAAAACAGCCTACTGAAAAACCAAAAACTCCAAAAGCCACTAATGCCAAAAATTTTATATCAGAGAATATTAGCATTAGCTCCATCGAACCGATGATAAATGCTAATGTAAAAAGTAATGTTCTAGTGTTCAGCCGCTCTGTAATCAATTTCAAACCAGCTGCACCTAGCATAAAACCTATACCCTCAACTGTATATAATAATCCTGATATTGTCGTTGAATGATGAATCTCAGAAATTTTCATTATAACTAAATTAAAGGATCCTAAAAATAATGTTGGAATTAACATTAAGACAAGTGTCATTAATACAACGGGGTGCTCCTTCACCATCGGTAACACTTCTTTAAAGTTGCCCTTTGCTTTTGTTGCTGACGATTGATTTGCTGTTTCATCTAATTGTAGGAAGTGCGTAATAACAAACATCATCACATAAACAATAAATGAAATGATGTACAGCCATTTTAGCTCAAAGAAACTTAGCATGAATCCTGCTGCGGCAGTACCAATAATCCTTGAAATCGTTCGAGCATTCATTTGCCAAGCATTTAATGTAATTAAATCCTTATCTTTAACAATCATTGGAATAATAGATTGTAGTGCAGGCATATAAAAGGCTGCTGCTATTTGCAATGAAATTAAAAAAAGAATCATCCAAATAACCGAATTTGTATAAAGTGCCATAAACATAAATAAAACACTTATAATTCGCCCTACACTAGCCCATTGTATAACTGTTTTCTTCATTGACCTGTCAATAATGCGCCCTGCCAACGGACCTACTACTAAACCGGCCAATATACCGCAAGAAATAATTAATGATTTGTGAAAATCCGAGGGAACAACCTCTTGCATAAAAGCTAGATTACCTATAATCCCAGCCCACAAGCCAAGACCTACAACAAATTCACCTAATAAAATTATCCATACATTCCGATTACGCCACATGCAGTATCTCCTTGTTGTTTCATTTATCAATTAATAAATAGTAACAAAATTACAAATATTAGTACATAGTCATTTTACAATATGTCATTCTTTATATCCCTTTAAAATATTTTCATGATAATTATGTATTAATGAGATCTTGCTCAATAGACCTTTAATTATGTATATTGCCTTTTCATATCACATCCAAAAATATAGCCATTATAAGGAAAGCGATAAAAAAACACCGTTTGATTCTTATCAAACGATGTCTATTGTAACAAACACTACTTTGTTTGCATAATGCTGTTTAGTATAGGCAAACTCGGTATTTAGCATTTTATAAGGAGCTTCAATTGGAAAGTCCTCGCTTTCAAATTATAGTAATTTTTTTACAAGGCGGCGCCAGCCTATCCAGAAAATAATTACCACCATCCCTGCTCCAACCGACTCTGTCAGTTTCCATAAAAGTATAAGAATAAGCAAAATAATTAACGGAAGAATCGTTAGCTTCAGATCATCTAACTCTTTCATTCACGCATCCTTCTTTCTCATTCAACATTTTCTTCATTAAGGAAAAAAATAAGCTTAAACTACTATTTATTGATATATTTCGAGATAAAATATTACTCAAAAAACCTCCAATAATGCAAAACACCAGCATTTCTAGTATAAAAACTGTTGGTGATTACTCTCAAATATATATTTTTGTATAATTTTTAAGATGAAAATCACCCCCATCCTCCAAATAAATAACATGGCTAGTGCTTATCTTCATCATATTCTGAAGGTAGCATAATGGAAACCTCATACTTTGTTATTTCACTTGATGATAATGCATAAAAATTTTTAGTGATTTATTGTAACAGCTTCACCGTTAATAATTGTCAAAAAATGATGTATTATTCTAATAACAGTTGATGGTGACAGCACGTTAGATCTTACAAAAAACAGTCGCTTTCTTCTAAACAATCGCGATTATTTTTGCGTTCAACATATATTTAACCTTCCGCATATTTCAGCTGGTACTTTTCAGTTACTCGGCTAAAGAACGAGGCAAGAACTTGCTGAAATAGCATGCCAAACACTACAGGCATAACCGTTTTTGCAGGGAAATACGTAGTGGCTATTACAACCCCTACAGCAATATTACGCATCCCTCCTGTAAAAATGAACATCGTAATAATGCTTATATCCTTCCAAAGTATATGCCCTAATATTAAACAAAAAGCATACCCTGATACGGCAAGTAAAAATACGACTAAAATTACACTAACAAGCTCCAAACTAATATTTTTAATGTATGGGGCAATTGCACTACTATTAATCATTACAATACTAAATAAACTAAGCTTTGAAAAAGGTGCTAATTTCTTTCCTAGTGTCAGCTCAATTTTGCCTTTAGTAAACTCATTTAACGCTACACCTATAATAGAAGGCACGACTATCATCCAGAGTAAATCTAAAATGAGACCAATAGTATCAATTACGATTGTTTGCCCTACAACAATATGAAGTAATGCAGGAATGACAACGGGCGAAATAAGTGTATCTATTAAAATAATTGCAAGACATAAAGCAAGATGCCCCCTACAAATACTGACCCAAATAAAGCTTGTTACTCCCGTTGGCACAGCGACTGCTAAAACAAAACCAATTGTTAAAAGGTGATCGTGAAAGATGACCGTTGATACAAAATAAGCCCAAATTGGCATGAGTATGTGTAAAAATGCAATAACAACTAATATAACTTTTGGGTATTTTTTAAGACTTTTTATTCCTTCAAAATTCATGCTTAAACTACCTGCAAATGTCATAAAAGCAAACAGCCACGGCACTAAAAATAATAGCTGGTGCCCTACATTCTCGAACAATACACCAACTACTAAGCTAAGTGGCGTTAAAACAGGCATCCATTTTTGAAGGTATTTATTTAAACTATTCAACATCTCTGTATATTCCTTCTTTCTTATAAGAACAGTTTTCTCTAGCCTCTTTTTAGTAAAATTAATTATGCCTCGGCATAAATGCGTCCGGAGACTTTAGGCCTACAGATGTTTTTTGCGCGAAAGCGAAGCGGCAGCAAAAGGGGTTCATTCTGTGCGAAAGCGTAGTGCAACGAAGCGACAGCAACAGCACTAAGTTGGTCACTCAGTCGTTGCTGGCGTTCTTAGACTGAGTTCCTCTGTTTCAGCCAATGTATATATGTAACGAAAGTGTAGTGTCGGCTACAAATGTCTTTAGCTGAACGAAGTTAAACTAGAAAAATTTGCAGTTTTTAACCATATCCTGCAAACTATTAACATAACTAGCTAGAAAGGATGACTGAGACTAATGAAAAAATTAGTGTGCGCTTTATTGCTTCCCCTACTTATTATGGCAAGTGGATACACTGTACAAGCTGCTGGCTTTAAAGATGTGCCAGAAGATCACTATGCGTATGAAGCCATCATGTGGGCAGAAGAATATGATATCGTTAATGGTTATGCAGATGGTACATTTAAGCCCAATGCAACAATTACAGAGCAGCAATTCGCAAAATTACTGGCTAACTTTTATGAGCTTGAATCGCCATATGACGAGTTGAAAAAACAGACTCCTGCTGCAAACTGGTCTGATGAATTTTACAATCGACTTGCAAGCTATGGTGTTCCATTAAACGGATATTTCGATAACAATATTCGAGCAGCTAGTGTGAAGCGTGGTGTTGTAGCACAGGCAATTACCCATTTAGCTAATGGTAAAAGTGGATTAGATCAATCTATACAGTTTTTACTCGATTATTATATTTCCACTGGTCAAAACCTTCAGTATGAAAACCGCAATTTACAGAAGTTTTTTGGTGTAACTAACAATATGACACGTGCTCAAGTCGTGACAATGCTCTATCGTATGGATAAAAGAAATTTTTATGAGATTTCAGAGGATGCGCAAGCTCTTCATGAAAATAAGAATAATACTTCTTTAAATACGAGAGCGAAAAATGGCCAAAATCAGCTAGATAAAACAATGCAGCTAACAACACCTTCAAAAAGTGCTTGGGATGGTACCTATTTGTATTACTATAAATGGGGTACAGGCTCAACCGATTTTAATCGCCGAGATGCCTATATTTCAAACACAACAAGCAAAAACTTTAATATATTCATAACTGCCAATGATGGAATAGCTGCAGGTAGTGTCGATGGGACAGCAACGATCACTTCTAGCACTAAGGCCGTAATGAATAAATCCTCAAACGGCAATCGATGTGTATTAGAATTTGAGCGCCTTAATAATGCGCTTAAAATTACCGAGGTAGATTGTCGGACAATGCATGATGAAGGAACTAATTTTTCTGGGACTTTAAAGAAATAAGTTTTCCATAAGTCCGACTAAGAATCTCCAAACTTATTAAGGAACATCCTATTCACCACAATATCCATCCGCGGTGAAAAGAACTAAAAAGTGCGAAATGAATTAAAAAGTCATTCGCACTTTTTCAAATTATTTTGGGCTTACTTCCTCACCTTTCCAACACTATGATTTTTCTCTTACTAAATATGCAAGAGTACTGTCTACATAACAATGCGTTTTTCGTGTGCTTTTTTTTGATAAGACATTGCATAGTCTTAGATCAATCAAAATGGATTCTATACAGTTTTAATTATAGATGTCTGGGTACAATAATCATGCACTTAAAACTTCTTATACATTTTCTTGGCAATCTCTATAAAATCAGCGAGATACGGAGATATGTGCTTATCCTTATGCCATGCGATATCCGTAAAAATATCTGCTAAATTCATTGATGTAGTCAGTTCTTTTAAATTATTGTTTTTTAACTCCTTCTCCACCACCATTTTGGGTAAGAATGTAATACCTAAGCCTGCCATCACGCATTGCTTAATAGCTTCAATACTTGCAAATTCAATCATTTGTATCGGAAGTGCACCTTCCTGCTGAAGATGGACCTCCAATTGATTACGGTAGGAGCAACCACTTTCTGTCAGAAGCATCGTTTCATTTGAAAGTTGCTGTAAAGAAAATACCTCTCTATCCGCGTTGCTATCAGTAGATGCACTGACAAATACTAATTGCTCTTGAAGAAGTCGCTCACGATGTAACATAGGTGTTTCCTTGTATATATCTGTAATAAACGCTACATCGAGATCGCCTGATTGTAATAAATCTTTGGCGATTTCCGTAGTATGTACGGGCTTAAAAATGATTTTCACCTGTGAATGAGCTTTCTGAAATTGTTGTAAAATACTCGGCAGACGGTAGACACATTGACTTTCCTGTGCACCTATTTTTAACACAGCTTGTCCTTGTTCATTTAACATAGCTTTTTTCATATCTACATTTAAATCAAGCATTTTTTGAGCATACTGCTTTAATCGCTTGCCCTCCTCTGAAAGGGTAATACGTTTTCCTAGTCTCTCAAAAAGAACAACACCTAGCTCCTCTTCAAGCGATTTAATTTGTGCTGTTATACTTGACTGTGCATAATCCAGTAGCTGTGCTGTCTGCGTAAAGCTTAACGTTTCTGAAGCTGTTAAAAACGTTTGAAGCTGTTTCATATCCATTTTTTTCACCTCTAAATCGTTTTTTTCGATTCATTCCATCGAAACATTCAGCTTTATCGATAATAAAAATAAGTTTACACTAATTATAGCCCGAAGGATAGAGGAGGATTCTCATATGAACATTACCGCATTTATTGGAAGCTCTAGAGCCGATAGTAATAGTGAACAACTTGCTGACTATGTATTAGAGGGCATTAGACATCAAAAAATAGATCTAAAAAAAATAGCGATCGAACCCATCAACGATTTACGTCATGATGACAATGGCTTTCAGTTAGTAGATGATGATTATGATCAAATTATCCATGCGTTTTTAACAAGTGATGTCGTTGTTTTCGCAACACCCATTTATTGGTATAGTATGTCAGGAATAATGAAGAACATGATAGATCGACTAAGTCAAGCTATTCGAGATGAGCGTTTTCCACAACTTAAGGAAAAACTACAAACTACCGAGGCTATTGTTCTTGCTGTTGGTGGCGATGAACCCTATATAAAAGGCCTACCAATGATTCAGCAATTCCAATATATCTTTGATTTCTTAAAGATGCCCTTCTCATCTTATATTATCGGAGAAGGAAACAAACCTGGTGAGATTGCTCATGATGAACAAGCGCTGATGCAGGCATCCATATTAAATAAACAGTTAAAAGCACGTATCTATCCCATTTAAAAAGACGACCTAAAAGCGGCTATGCTTTTAGGTCGTTTCATTATATTGGAAAAAATGTTCGAGGAGATCTTGGTGAAAATTAAGATGTCCTACTAAAAAATAGTATACCCCTTCAGCAAAACGAGGGGTTGATTGATTTCCGTTCCGACTGAGCGCTTTGTTGCTGACGCTTCGCTTTCGCGCAGAGCAGAGCTTCCTGGGGGCGTCCGATGAGCCGCTTCGCTTCGCTCCAATCAACCACTTCACTTAGCATGTTCTTCTCATGTTTGTCTTATTAATAGTGATAAAAACGAAACTTCAGCATAATTTTATCTGTGCGAAAGCGTATCGACAGCACAAGATGTATTTTTTCGGAAGTGAGTAAATCCACCACCATTTAATGTGCCATAACACATTACTAACGTTAAACTTCCGCTTCTACCGGAATATGTTGAAATGTTGTAACATCAAATAGCCCTGTATCTGTCAACTTTAACGCAGGGATAACAGGTAATGCGACAAATGAAAACGTCAATAAAAAATGGAAATCTAGTGTTGGATTAAGTGCGTGTAAGGCGTAATGTAGACTTGCTAATTGATTCTTAGCCTCATCAGCAGGTGCATCCGTCATTAAGCCCCCAATTGTTAACGGCATTTCCGCTAAAATCTCGCCATTAGCTACGATGACAAAACCACCTTGTATTTCTTGAATACGTGACAAAGCAAGTAACATATCTTCATCATTCGTACCTACTACTAATGCATTATGCGAATCATGAGCTACAGTAGTGGCCACTGCCCCTTTTCGTAAACCAAAGCCCTTCACAATTCCAAGACCTGTCGTATGCAAATTGTGATGACGCTCAATAACTGCTAGCTTTAGTAAATCCTGTTCAACTGACGGTACAAATACACCGTCTTTTACAGGTACATCTATTACTAAATGGTTCGTAATAAGCTGATTTGGTATAATTTCCATTACATTCGCCTTCGTACCTTTTTGGAATGGAATGCTGAGCTGGTCCCTCGTTACATTTGGTAAATGTACAGAGTGATGAATATGTGTAGGAACATTAGGCTCTATACGATTCGTTAACATCACACCATTTTCAGCAACCTTTTCACCATTTTTCCAAACTGCCTTTGCACGCATTTTGTCGATGTTTTCGATTAATACAAAATCCGCCTTATAGCCTGGTGCTAAAACGCCTCGATCATATAAACGATAACACTCTGCTATATTAACAGTAGCCAGCTGAATAGCCTGCAACGGCTCCATCCCTTCCTCAATAGCCATTGCCACATCGAAGTTAATACTACCTTCATCCATTAGCTCGTCAACGTATTTATCATCAGTACAAAAGCCAAAACGGCGAGCATTTGTTGTATTGACAGCAGGCAATAAATCACGTAAATTTTTTGCTGCTGAGCCTTCACGAATAAGTACATACATCCCTTGCTCAATTCGATCAATAGCCTCCTGTGCCGTTACACATTCATGATCAGTATGGATACCAGCAGCACGATAGCCCGTAATTTGATGACTATTTAAACCCGCACAATGCCCATCTATAACTAAATTTGCCTGTTGTGAAAGGATAATCTTTTCAAGCATGCCTGTTTCACCATTTAATACAGCCGGAAAATCCATGACCTCAGCTAAACCTCGAACATCTTCGTGCTTTAAAAACGGCTCTAAATCAACAGCTGTCAGCTTTGCTCCTGCATTTTCAAATTGAGTGCCCGGAACACTAGATGGCAGCATAACAAAGATATCCATATCTGCTTTTTTTGCATCGTCTAACATAAATTGAATGCCCTCCGCACCTGCAACATTTGCAATTTCATGAGGATCTGTAATGACTGTTGTGATGCCATGCGGAATCAATATACGGCTAAATTCTGCAGGTGTTAGCATCGACGACTCAATATGTATATGTCCATCAATCAGACCAGGTACCACATATTTTCCTGCAGCATCCTCTTCTTTTTTAGCTTTATATCTATTCATTGTATCAAGCGCTACAATTTGTCCATTGTTAACGACGATATCTGCCTTTTTCCACGTCAATGTAAAAACATCTGCAATTTGTGCGTTACGTAAAATAAAATCCGCCTCAATTTTCCCTTGCGATGTTAAAATATTTTGTGCAAGCTGTTGTAGTTTGTTGGACATTCTTTGCTCTCCTTTTTTTCTTTTTGAATTATCATGCATGAATGCTCGTCTAATTTCAAGTAATTTCAAGTAATTACAAGTAGTTATCCCAATATATTCAAAAAAACGACCACATCTTAATGGTCGTTTGTAAATTCGAGTTCTTTAGGCGGTTCCCCTTTTTTATTCATCAAGCGCATACGAATTGGTTCGATTTTTAGTGTAATCATTTCATCATGATTCCCGACGAAAATGCTTGTAAAAAATTCAGCTAACTTATTTTTTAATCCGTCCTCTAGAATTTCTGTTAGCTTTCCTTCAATTTCAACATACGTATCACCAAAGCCTCTATTTTCGTATCCATATAATATATGTGTATATGGGTTTTTGCGAAGCTCCTCCATTTTTTCAGAATGTTTATTTGTTACTGTGTATAATATAAAATCTTCATGTTGGAATGTCATATAGCGTGAGTACGGTTTACCGTTCTCAACTGTTGCCATCGTTCCTATTTTCTCTCGGTTTAAAACTTCTAATATTTCATCTCGTACAGAGGTCATGTCATCTCATCCTTTCTTATCTCCTTATATTTTGTCCCAATTTATCGAGTCTAACCTTATTTTTTGAAAAATATGAAATGACAATCTTCAGCATGTTTTTAAATTTATTGCTATAATGACTTGTTGGACAACACGAATTATTAGAATGAGGTATTAATGATGAAGGAAGCTTTTTTCGCACGGTGTCTGTTCTTCTTAACAGGCATTTTGGTTTTATCCTTAGGTATAACGTTAACGATTAAAGGTCAGGTTTTTGGTGTTGGCTCGTGGGATGTGTTACATATTGGGCTAGCTAAAACATTCGGATTAACTATCGGTACTTGGTCAATTCTCATTGGTCTAGCCATTTTAGCATTTGATATGCTTTTCACGAAGAGGTTTCCACTGCCTGGCACATTTATAGATATGTTTTTAGCAGGTATTTTTATTGATATATTTAATTATTGGATACCAGATATAGATGGTTTTTGGATGCAGCTAATTGCTTATATTTCTGGCTTAATATTACTTGGCTGGGGCTGTGGTATGTACATGGTGGCGAATTTAGGCATTGGTCCTCGAGATACATTGATGCTTCTAATGGTCCATAAACTCGGCTGGAGTGTCACACGTTCTCGAACAACTATGGAAGTAACTGTCGCTATACTTGGTTTTTTACTTGGTGGACCTATTGGGATTGGAACGGCACTAATGGCTTTTGGTCTTGGTCCAATTGTACAATTTGCTTTAACTTATAACGAAAAGTTATTTTTGAAATGGACTGGCGTGAAAAGCGCTGTGGTATAAGCTTACAAGACAATGCAAAAAGTGCATTGTCTTTTTTTATTAGTTGTAATATATATTGAACTTGTCGTAAATCCATACAGAATAAACAGCAAAGAGCCACTTACAAAGTGTAAGATGGCTCCCTTTTTTCTATTCTGAATCAGATGGATTTTTCCCAGTAGCCTCAATTACTTCGGGAGTCCCATCCACTGTGTCGTCCTCCTGTACATTTTCAGCAGCTGGAGGTGTGATCGTCACTAATGTATAGTCATCTTCCTGTAAAATTTCAAAGGAATACTTTTGACGAATATCCCCTACATATAGCGATGTTCCGATGGCTACATCAGTCACATCAATCTCTATTGTATCTGGGATATCTGATGGATTTACTTTTATTCGAACTTCACGATTAGGCTGTAATAGGAATCCACCATCTGCAACTCCAATGGCTTTACCGGTAACCGTTACTGGAATATCAACCTCCAGTTCCTCGGCCATATTAATGGACTTGAAATCTACATGCTTAACATTGCCCTTTAACGCACAGCGTTGTACTTCTGTTAGTACTGCGTTAATCCGTTTTCCATCTACATCTAATTGAAAGACATTTTTATTGCCGAATTGTGCTAACATTTTTGCAAATTGTCTGGCATCCAGTGATACCGCTGTTGATTCCATTTGATAGCCATATACAACGCCCGGAATTGCACCGCGCTGTCTAAGATGAGTTAATGATGATTGACGCCCTTTATCACGTTTTTTTACAGTTAAAACAGTATTCATCGCATTTTCCCCTTCCATGGAAACTAGTCTCATAAAAGGTTTTGCCCGTTCTATAGATTTTTATACATAAGCACAAGGTTGTAACTTTTCCTGACGTCGCGCCGTTTCAGAAGTTCTATTCAAAAAAACTACACTTCAATTATTCGGGCATATGAACAGTTGAAGTGTAGTTCAAACATGTATTTACAAAATTGTTACTTTGTTATCTAACAATAAGTGTAAATCATGAAGCTTTTTAATTTCAAAATGTGGTTGAATATCGCTTGTATTTTCAATATTACGTATGTTAAACCAACACGTATCAATCCCAGCTTGTAGTCCGCCTTTAACATCAGATGTTAAGGAATCACCAATAATCAGGGTTTTATCCTTATTGATATTATCGATACGTTCAAAAACATAATCGAAAAAAGCTGGCATTGGTTTTTGATAGCCTGTTTGCTCCGAGATAAATATCTCATTGAAAAAATGTGCTAAATTTGCATCCTTTAGTCGTTTATTTTGGGTAATTGTTTTACCATTTGAAACGACATATAACTCGTAGTTTTCGGCAAGCTGTTCGATTACTTCATAAGCACCGTCAACATAATGATGCGCCTCTTTCAAATACTTTTGAAAAATCGCCTCAAAGTACTCCCCATCAACATCTAAGCCAAATTCCTTTAAAGCAATCGAAAATCTAGTGTTATGTAATTCATCTTTAGACACCTCACCACGTTCAAAAGCACGCCACATAGACTCATTAATCTCTTTATAACGTGCAATCATCGTTGGAGTTACCGCAATATTTTCCTGTTTAAATAAACGGTCAAGTGCTGCATCTTCAGCTAAGTCAAAATCTAATAATGTGTCATCAACGTCAAACAATAATGTTTCATACTTAGTCATGTCTTTTCCTACTTTCTTGGTGCTGTATTACCAGTTTGCTCCTTCTATCATAACGTTTTCTGTGAAAATTAACAGTAAATCTACCTACCACTCTTTTTTACAGAATATTGAAAAATATCTAACACACTAAAGTTGTTAATAATATTTCCTTCATTGAGTAATAAAAATGATCATCTTGCCTAAAAATAGCGACTAATCCCCCTGTTGATATCAATCCATGAACTTTACGGGTAAGAGCATAATATATAAAAGGAGCTGATTTCTCAGCTCCTTTTATATTTCCTTCCTTATTCAATTAACCTGCTCCGTTAGCACAAGAAGCAATTGCTCTAATTGATTTATTCATATATGTAAGATAATTCGCTATATTTATTATTCATGCTTATCCTCCTCCCTAATTAGACGAGCCTTATGGTCATACGGTTTGAAAAAAATTTAGTTAAAAAAATGAAAGAAGAAGAAATAGTATTTGAACTGAACATATTACTCAGAAAAGATTAATAAATTTAGAAACAAAACGAACCTATCTTTTGGTAATTCGTCTAAATATTGGAGACACCGAGCTCCAAAGCAAATAAAAGGGAGATAATATTATGAAAAAAACTAGTAAAAAAACTTGGATGATCGCTTCAGCACTAACAATAGGAATGGCTGTTCTTACACCCCTTCAAGCAGGAGCTACTTCAGTAGAACCAACAAATGGTGTTACTGTTCAAATCGAAAAACAAATTACAGGAACGATTAAAAAATTTAACGGAGTCGGTGTTGGGATAAAGGGTATAGATGGTAAAAACTACTACATCAGTTTCTCTAAATTTTCTGACGAGCAAGTGAAACAAATGAGAAAGATCATAGTAGAAGGACAGGAAATAACAGTTGAAGGTGGAGTAGTCGAAGATTACGCAGACTTCTACACTTTCGAAGATTATAAAAAGGAATTGCCTAAAAATATACCAAATGAAGAGTTAACAAAATTAGAAAAAATGTATAGTGAAGTGAAGAAGCTAGAAAAAGAAGCTTCAAAAACGAAAGATATGAAAGAATCTGAAAAGAAATATGAGGAACTTCATAAACTTTGGGAAGAAATGTTTCAAATCACGAAGCCATATATTTTAGCTAGTTGGCAGCCTCAACCATTTAATGAGTTTCTAGAATACTACTACGAATTTAGTGAAAATAATATAGTTATTGCAGAAAATGATAAAAAAAAGCTTAAAGATATTTATGAGGAATGGGTAAAGCTTAGAAAAGATGGTCAAGAGGAAAAGTCTGAAGAGAAAATGAAAGAATTTAAGAAAATACTTCGACCATATCTTGATGAACTTAATCCACCTGAAACGTTTGAAAAATACATCGAAGGTGTTAATTTAGAAAAAATCTCAACAGAAGATTTAGCAAAACTAAAAGCTATTTACGAAGATAGTCAAAAAGCAGAAAGAGATGAAAATTATGAATTGTATAACAAACTATCGATGGAGTTTTATGACATCATTAGTCAATTCATAATACCTCCAACGTTTGAAGAATATATGTCAGATTATATGTCGCTACGTTATGAAATCAAAGTTAATAAAGCCGATAGCAAGCGATTAAAACAGCTTTATGAAGAAATCTTAAAGCTAGATAAAAAAGAAGATTCAACAAAGATTGATGAAAAATGGGAAGCGTTTAACAATATTTTAGAGCCATATTTTGAAGCAAATAAAGAAATTCTAATTTCTGCTTCTAAATTAACAATTAACGGTCAAGAATACCTACCGCGATAACTGCCATATTTATAAGGTGTAACAAATTGACGCTTTATCTATTCGCAGCAATTGCTCATTAGGGGACGAATCCTGAAGTCGATGAAAAATAGCTACTACATAATATCTTCGTATTTTTCATTACTTTTTTAGAATTTCAATGGTTTTCTTTCCTCTTCTGTCAAATAATATATTTTACCAAAAGAAAAGGTGGAATATTTACGAAATCAATTTCTTCGCCAATAGCTTGTAAGGTAAATAATGTTTTTATCCATGTTAGTAACTTAGAAAAGTCCGCAGAATGGTAAACTACTTGGAATTCCATTTAACAAGGATAATGTTTCGTCTCCTGTTTACAATATTCCTATTACAGCTGAGACTGGGCTTACTTTAGACGATCACACTTTCGATCCCAGTTTTACATTAAATCCTTCGAACCACGTTTTATTTTACTCCTTCGTCAAACTTATTGACGAAGCATACAAATTTATCGAAAACGAAGGAATAACAGTTGTAAGAGAAATAGAACGCATTGGTGATTTTGCCTATTTTAACTTTCAGGATTTAGATGGAAATGTATTAATGATTTGCAATTGTTAAATGTTTTGAGCAAGGGTTAGATTTATCTAACCCTTGCTCTTTCTTCTTATTGCACAATTTGGTTCGAGTAAGTAATACTACTTTAGAATAAATAACTAAAAAGACACAATTCCTTTGTTCAAGAATTGCGCCTGATTGTTGGATATCCTAGTTATTGTTTTTGGAAAGTCTATAGACGGAGAAAAAAAGAAATGTTAATCCTAGAAACAATATAATTCCACCTGCAATCATATTTGATTATATATTTAGACTGAATGGAACTAAACTCTGCTGAATCCATACTACCACCCATAGAATCTAAATAAACACTAGCTGCACCTGCACCCAGATCAACACTAAACTTTAATACAAAAAAACTACTAACGTGATAACCATTGTAAATATTAAAAAGCATTATTTCTTAATAAATTGCTTCATATCCCCCCTATCCTCTATTTAACAAACTGGCCCTTTAGCTATAGAAAGTCGTATTCCTTACTAAAGAAAAGCGCCCGATTGTTGAATATGTTTTCGAAATAGCGGTAATGAAAATAAATATTAAATAAAGGAAATATCCTCTTGAAAGTAGAATATTAGAATATTACCCAACAACCATAATTAACTATTCCGATGAGGAGGATTCTTGTGCGTCCACGACCATTATTTATCGAAAATCCAGAGCATGATAGGTATGTTAGTCTTGTGCCAGATGGAGATATTGAAGAAATACTAAGTAAGCAACGAACTAAGACCCTTACCCTCTTAGGCAGCGTATCAGAGGAGTTAGCAAGGAAGACGTACGCACCAGGGAAATGGACTTTAAAAGAAGTGATTGGGCATATGACCGACTCGGAACGTGTGATGTCGTATCGAATGCTTGCCATTGCACGAAATGAAAGTGCACCACTCCCAGCAATGGATCAGGATCAATACGTGTCTGCGGCAAACTTCAACAAATTATCTTGGGAACAGTTACTAGCTGGTTTAGACACGGTACGCTCCAACACGATAAGCCTGATTTCAACTATTGATGAAGCAGCGTGGGTTCGTAATGGAACTGTAATGAACAGCCAAGTTTCGTTAGGTACCATTGCATATGGCATTGCCGGGCACGAGTTACACCATATGAAAGTGATTAGTGATAAATACTTATAAGTTTCTTTCTATTAATGAAAAAACCTAATTTCTCATTTAATACTGAGAAATTAGGTTTTTTAAAAGTGAAACTTCCTTAGCGTTATAAATCCGCATTTTCCTGACGCTATCTTTATTTATAAATTTCCTATTTTATTTAATTTCTTATTCAATTATATGTCCAGATTGTTGAACAACAAGTTAAATACCACTATTCAACTAAACGCCCCCGTTAGCCATCCATGTAGCGCAAAAACCAGCGCCACACCACAGAAAATGAAAGATGATTAAGTTCTTTCATGGGAGTTTAAGTGCGATTCATCACAAATTCTTAGAATGCGCAATTAAAAGTGGAGCCCACCATATTTATTAATTTCCTCATATTATTCATTAATAAGATATTCTATTTTGTATCAATTTCAAGTCAATTAATAATTAATATCCAAATTTTTCATTACAAAAATTGCTATATCGTTTATAATACATACTTGAATGAAAAAATACGATTCGGTTGGTAGTCCGGATGCATCATAATTTTGATGTCAATAACCTTCCCCTCCTTGGGATGTCCATCATTCGAGTTTAATTTTAAGGAGGGACCTACTATGAAACTAACCATTTGCTATGATGGACAATTTTATATAGGGCTAATAGAAAACATTTCCGAAAATAAATACAAAGCATACCGGTATATTTTTGGAAAAGAACCTAAAGATCAAGAAGTCTATGATTTTGTAAATACGAATTTGTTGGATTTTATCAAAAATAATGATAAACATAGCGGAATACCCATCCAACAAAATAAAGTTAAAAAAATCAACCCTAAAAGACTTCAAAGAAAAGTAGCGAAAGAACTTAAAAAACCTAGTATTTCTACTAAGGCTGAAGAAGCGATTAAAGCAGAAATGGATCTTAGAAAAAAGGAAAAATCTGTTACCTGTAAAAGACTAAAAGAAGAACATAAAGAATATGTTAGGAATATCAAAGTTCAAAAGTCTAAAGATAAACATAAAGGTAGGTAATTCATTCTTTTTACTGACAACATTAGTTGTCAGTTTTTTTATTATTTAGTAACTGCTATTGCTTCAAAAATTCTTCACAAGCCAGCATTTTACGATAAATATAAAGAATCCATTTTGATAAAAGATTGATCAAAATGGATTCTTATCCCTCAAATTTAAGATTGATTTTTATAAAAAAGATCGATTATTTTCTACCAATAGGCTTTGAATCTACAGGTTCTTCTGGTTGCTCTGCCACTTCAGGTGTTGGCTCTATTGCTACTGGTAAGGATTTCCGTCTTTTAGAACAAAAGCAGTTTTACTTTCCACACCTGTAGCAGATATAGACTTTATACCATATGTGTATACTTTACTATTATTTGCAATAGTATCTACATAAACAGTATTACCTTGTGTGTTATAAACCACGTCTACTATATTTTTAACATCTTCATATGATCCTTCTTTTGTTCCATCAAATCGGTATATTACATATTTCCTTGGTTGAGTACTATTTTCATCTGTTATAGTAAGCTTCATGCCGAAAGACTCTTTACTCAATTTAACATCAGTTGGACTTAAAGGTATTGCAGAGCCTTTCCAATAAATTGTAGGTGTTAAAGCTTTATAATTGTATAGTTGCTGATTTAGATAAGAAGCATATCCAAGAGCGTTATTGTTAATACTTCTTAGAGAAAAATGCATTTGCCCTTGAGCATTTTTATTTGCTCTGTTGGCGATAACTGGGCTGATAAGTTCCGTCTTATTATTCCATGCAGTATCAGAATCATTTCCAACTTTATGATTGGCCATGCCAATATATAAATTAACAGGATGGACTTTTGCGTATGTTTGAACTTCTCTTCCCCACCAATCTAATAAAACAGAGTAATTTGCTGCTTTATGATTTCTGGACCAATAGATTTGGGGCGCAATATAAT
>Ga0209025_1002519_pt1 | contig 19180 bp, 17 predicted proteins | sample AraplaMF_Col_mLB_FD_184256 | JGI IMG/M metagenome (GOLD analysis project Ga0209025, IMG submission 184256) | Arabidopsis root microbial communities from the University of North Carolina, USA - plate scrape MF_Col_mLB (SPAdes) (version 2) | ecosystem: Host-associated > Plants > Roots > Endosphere... | reverse complement strand
GTCCTGCGTCTGCAAAGCTCTCAGCCTCCGCGACCTTCACGAAGACCCTCATTGCCTGCCATCGATCCATGCGATCCACATTGTCTTGAAAAGCTTAAGTCCCGGACAGAGATTTAAGCGCTTTTCTCCCGATCGCAATCTATCGATCCCATAGAGGCAAGCTGCTGGGCGAAAGTATCTTATTTCGGTGGCGGTGGTTCCAGTTCCTTGACGAAGGCGAGCAGTTCCGAAGCGATCTCTGGAATACCGAAAACCGTGAGCTGTCGTCTTGCGACGGTGCTTACCTCTTCATCGCCTGCTTCGATCGCCAGCGCGAGTTTCACGGTGATATCGGCAAGCAAGTCGAAACTGCCTCCGCGTTTTGCTGCGTCGATCTCCGCGCCGCTCAGCGCCAGATGTTTCGCCTCGATCTCCAGAGATCGGAGAACGTTGAGATCATTTCTCGCGTTTGCGATAGCAAGTTCGATTTGTATGCGCATGATCGGGGTGATGAGATCTTTGCTCACCGTATTCTCCATAGACCTCAAACAGCGCTCGTCTCGTCGGTCGCCGTTTCGAGCCTGTCGGTAAAGATGTCGTGCGACGCTTTGGCCGATGAAGCGATCGCAGGCCCAGGCCGTTCGCGGACGGAATATCGTCGATGGATCAATACATCCGGCCGCATCGGGCCTGAACAGAGGTTGTGCTGAAGGCTTTCTTCCGCGTGGCGAAACAATCGGAAGAAGCTGCCATACGGAGCCGCTTCGCAAATCGGACCCACACCAAAGAACAGTTCCTGACATGGGGAGGCTCTGCTAACCGTCGTAAAACTCCGACAGAATGCTATAAACCGAGACCACTGAATTCCGCTTCGAGGAACGTCATGCCCCAGCCCGTCCTGTTCTCGCCCTTCACCGTACGCAATCTCGAACTCGCCAACCGCATCGTGATCGCACCCATGTGCCAGTATTCGGCGTTAGACGGCTGCATGACGGATTGGCACCTGATTCATCTCGGACAGCTGGCGCTTTCCGGTGCTGCGCTTCTGACCATCGAGGCAACTGCCGTCGTTCCCGAGGGACGCATCACCTTTGCCGATGTCGGCCTTTATGATGACGCCTCTGAAGCTGCGATGGCTCGCACGCTCGAAAGCATCAGAAAATGGTCGGACATGCCGATTGCCGTGCAATTGGCGCATGCCGGCCGCAAGGCCTCGACCGAGGTTCCCTGGCGAGGCGGCGGTCAGTTTCCACCGACCGATCCGAACGGATGGCAGACCGAAGCGCCCTCCGCTGTCGCTTTCAATCCGAATTACGTGCCGCCGACCGCGTTGGATCGCGATGGCATGAAGCGCGTCCGCGATGCCTTTGCTGCTGCCGCACGGCGGGCGGCAAGGATCGGCATCGACGCCGTTCAGATCCATGGCGCCCACGGCTATCTGCTGCACCAGTTCCTGTCGCCCTTGTCGAACCAGCGAACCGACGAATATGGCGGTTCGCTGGAAAATCGCGCCCGATTCCCGCTGGAGGTTCTCGACGCCGTCCGGGACGCCTTTCCTTCCGAACGGCCGGTGACAATGCGCGTTTCCGCCACCGACTGGGTCGAGGGCGGTCTGGACATTTCCGAGAGCGTCGAATTTGCCGGAATGCTCGAAGCACACGGATGCGACGCCATCCACGTATCGAGCGGCGGCCTGCACCCTTCGCAGTCGATCCCGATCAGCCCGAGCTATCAGGTGCCGCTTGCTCGGGCGATTAAAAGTGCGGTCAAAATGCCGGTTATCGCCGTTGGCTTGATCACTGAGCCAACGCAGGCCGAGGCAATCGTAGCAACCGGCGATGCAGACCTGATCGCGCTCGCCCGGGCCATCCTCTATGATCCGCGCTGGCCGTGGCACGCGGCTGCCGAGCTCGGCGGGCAAGTGAAAGCGGCCAACCAGTATCTCCGGTGCCAGCCGTCGCAGTTCAAGACCCTGTTTGCAAAGTGATGCCTAGGTCTGATACTCGTGCCATCGCGTGGAGGTCTCGGAGAAGCCCGCCGGGACCATCCTCTGCTGCGGGATCCAGGCCGAGCTTCGTCAGCCAGCACCACATGCTGAGCCGATGGAAAAGCGTGTAGAGCCAAAGCGTTCGTTCGATATCGGAGTGATCGACGGAGCCGTATCCTTCAAGGATGGGCTTATAGCTGCGTGGATCTTCATGTGCCGAACAGAAGAGGGCCTTGGCAAGATCGAAGAACCTGTCTGCCGCCCGCGCATTGCCGAAATCGATGAGCCCGCTGAGCTGCAGCCTGCCTGCGTCGTCGCGCAGGGTCAACACATTGCCCTGATGAAAGTCATCGTGGCAGAGGACGGCACCGCTGCTTTGCTGCAGAAGGTCGAAGTTTGCTTCTGACAGCAGCTGCAGACGGCGCCCAAGATCGGCATCGCCGCCAAAATCGCGGAAGCGCCGGAAAACCTCTTCGAACGCTGACGTCATATAATCCGCATTCGTTGGCATCGGCCTGTCGATCCCGTGGCCGAGAAGATAGCCATAGGCTGGCATCGACATTGCATGAATGTCTCTCAGCAACGCGCCCATCTGACGATAGGCTTGCTCGATATCCGTCTCGGCCATCCAGTCGCGCAGCGAGCGGCCGGGCAGGAGGGGCAGCAAGGCGTAGCGCAACGGCAAGACGCTTCGCGACTCGTCGATCTCCAGCCACTTTGGCGCAAGTGGCGTCAGCTTTGTGACCCAATCTGCCACAAGCTTTTCTTTCGCCGGTCCCCATACGGGTTCGTCAGGATAGATCTTAAGGACCAGTGGTTCGTGGTCCGTGTCGGCAAAATCGATTCTGTAGACTTCCGTGCTGCCGCCATGCAGACGGGCAAAGCCGCCGACGACTAAACCCGGATCGAGGCTTTGGACGACCTGCTGAACGGTTTTCCTATCAAGCTCCAGGGTTGTCTGTCTTTCTGGCGCCATGTCTAAAAGTCCTTGCGCGATTTTGAGAGGCGGTGCCAGAAATTGCGAAACGGAACGCCGACCGGATGACGGACGGCGCGAAATTCGGTTCAGAGTGCTTTGACCTGTCTTGCCGGTCAATCTCGTTCCGCAGAAATTATGAAGTGAGCAGGGCGAGTTGCCGGAAGTCGCAATGTGTCTCATCGAAGATCCTGATGCCGCGGCGGTGGACTGGCGATGATTGAGCTGAGTACCCATATAGGCGTCAGCGAAGCGGACCTTGACGATTCCCGTCAATTTCGCGCATTTGGAAAGGACATCTCTATGACGACAGAACGTGCGGTACTTGCTGGCGGCTGCTTCTGGGGAATGCAGGACCTTATTCGACGGCTTCCCGGCGTTGTTTCAACGCGTGTCGGTTACACAGGCGGTGAAGTCCCCAATGCAACCTACCGCAACCATGGCAACCATGCCGAAGCGATAGAGATCATCTTCGATCCGCAGAAGACGAGCTATCGCGACATCCTGGAGTTCTTCTTCCAGATCCATGATCCGTCGACCCGCAATCGCCAGGGCAATGACATCGGCGCAAGCTATCGGTCGGCAATCTTCTATGCGGACGAGAACCAGCATCGCATCGCCGAGGACACGATCGCCGATGTGAACGCTTCGGGCCTGTGGCCGGGCAAGGTCGTCACGGAAGTCGTTCCCGTCAGCGATTTCTGGGAAGCCGAACCGGAGCATCAGGATTATCTCGAACGTATCCCGAATGGTTACACGTGCCATTTTGCTCGCCCCGGCTGGAAGTTGCCGAAACGGCAGAACGTCGCCTGAGTTCGCTCTATTACCAGCTAAGTTGATCTTCTCAGCGGCGGCCCCTCGGCCGCCGCTTTTCTTTTGGAACTGTTCGATCCGATTGCAGACTATAGACTTCACTTTCCAGCCATCAGCAGGACCGCCGTGCTCGTGCATTTGTCCGCCGACAATGCTGGTAACGTGTGCTATCGTTGCTTGGAATGGATGTGATTATCGATACTCGTAAGGCAGGAGCCGCGTATGACTCGCGACACGCCAATCGATAAGCAAGGGCGGCCCGCAAACATCTCGACAGGCGATAGCCACCCTTCCGAAAAACATGGCGAGCGGCGGGTCGTGACTGCGCTTTGCTATGATCTGGTCGGCTCTACGAATCTCTTCAATCTGATGGACATCGAGGACTATCAGGATCTGCTGGCCGCTTTCCTGCAGGCCGCGCGTCAGTCCATTACCGCGCACTCCGGCGTCATCCGGGTCGAAGCCGGGGATGGAGGAGTGGCGCTTTTCCCGATCGAGCTCGGACCGCGGGATGCCGCATCGGCCGCGATCCGCGCCGGCCTTGGAATCGTCGAAGCGTGCCAGCGCCTCGCCCGCGATCTCGTTCGTGACGATATACAAGTGCGCGTAGGCGTCGCAACCTCGGTTGCCCTGATCCGGGACGCGCAGCTGCAGAACTGGATACATGAGCCCGTCACGGGCGCCGCACTCGCTCTTGCGACACGGCTCGAGGCCGCTGCCCAGCCAAATACCGTGTTGGTTTCGGACGAGACCCGAAACCTGGCCGGCCGCTCACACGCCTTCGTATCGGAAGGCACCCGCATATTGAAAGGCTTCTCGGAGCCTGAAAATGTCTGGAGAGCGACTGGCCACAAACGGGAGGTCGATCGGTTTCACGCATTCGGAAGGCTGGACAGTACTTTCGTCGGTCGCATCGGGGAGCTTGAACGGATCGAGAGAGCCTGGAACGCAGCCGCGGGCGGCAAGGGCAAGGTCCTGATAATCACCGGCGAGGCCGGCATCGGCAAATCCCGGATGCTCCGGCAAGTCCGGCAAATGATCCATACGCGGCCCGCAAAATCGCTGCTCTTCCAATGCCTTCCGGGAGGGTTTCGCTCGACGCTTCACCCGCTGCTCAACAGTTTCCCCCAGCAACAATCCGATACCGCTGGTGGCGGGCGACTGACGGTAGATACGGTCGCCACCCAGTTTGCGCGTCAAGGTATCCACGATCCTGAAGTCATCGACATTTTTTCTCACCTGCTCGGTGCAGATGGGCGCAACGAAGCTCTGTCCGACAGTTCCCCCAAAGCGATACAGCAACGCGCACGGCAGGCGCTGTCAAAAGCCTTGAACGTCATCTGCGAGCAAATGCCGCTGGTCATTGCGGTCGAGGACATTCATTGGATCGATCCTACCTCTGAGCATCTGCTTCGCGAAGCGGCCCGCCTCGTGCCTACGCTTCCCATACTTTTGATCGTCACCTGCCGGCCGGGCTCCCAGGAAGGCATATTCGACGAAGGCGAGCCGGAACATATTTTGCTCGGTCCGCTCGATCACGATGAAACACGGCTGGCGATCGCCGCGCGCTGGCCGAGGGATCGCCAGGATGCACTGCCGCAACTGCTCGAAGTGACCGAGCGTATATCCGGCGGGGTGCCGCTGTTCATCGAGGAGATATGCCAGTGGGCGTCCGAGATCGCTTCCGAAGACGCCATGCGCGGGCCGCCAAATCCATCCCGCAATCATGTTTCCGCCTTCGAGGGAATCCTGGACTTACGGCTCGAACATCTGGGTTCGGCCAGAGACGTGGCGCGCGCCGCGGCGGTGGCAGGTGATCGCTTCACCATTTCGCTGCTTCGCGCATTGCTGCCGGACACGAGCAGGAAATCTCTCCTGCATGCCGCCGAAACGCTATGCGAGACCGGATTTTTGACCCGTGTACGTGCTCATGGCGGCGTCGCATATGGCTTTCGCCATGCTCTGATCCAGGAGACGATCTATAACGGTCTGCTCAAAACGCAGCGTCAGCTTCTCCACCGGCGCCTGTTCACGGCCGCAAACAGCAATCGTCCGATCGCCAACTGGCTGGATGCGGGAGCGCTTGCCCAGCATGCAGAGTCTGCGGGCCTTCGGGAGCATGCGATTTCGTTGTTCATAACGGCAGGAAAGGAGCATGCCAGCCGTTCGGCAATGGTGGAGGCACGTCACCATTTCGAACGCGCCCTGGCGCTGTGCGAGACCATGCCCGAAGGTGCTTCCGATGGATTGTATCTCTCGGTGTTGACCGAGCTCGGAACGCTTCTGACGGCAACGGTTGGTCCCAACTCGGCACCGGCACGGATCCTTTACGAAAAAGGCGTCGAGATCGCACGCCGCCAACCGAAGGAAGATCAGCCCAAGTGGTTTCCGGTCTATTGGGGCTGGTGGCTGACCGGGCAGAACTTCATGGAGATGCACAGTCGAGCCCGTGAAGTTCAGGTGATGCTGTCAGGAATCGCTGATCGTGAGATCGAGCTGCAGGTCAATCATTCGATCTGGGCAATAGAGTTCAATGTCGGACGGCAGCAGGAAGCCCAAAATGCGATACGAGTTGGGCTTGCGCTTTACGATGAAGAGGCGGCGAAAGCGAGCCGCAACGCCTTCGGCGGCCATGACGCGAAGGTCTGCGGTCTCGGACAGCTGGCGCTGTCCCTCTGGCTGACGGGTCAGACCGAGGCTTCCAGCAGGGCGCTTGCCGATATGGTCGCCTTCGTGGACAGCATCGCGCATATGCCGAGCAAGGCGCACTCGCTCGATACCGAGGCGGTATCGGCCTTCTATCGCAACGACCATGCTCGTCTGATCGAGATTTCCGGCAGGATGGGCGATTTTGCGAAAAAGCATGAACTGCAATCCTTGTCGGCGCTCTCCATGCTCTTTCGCGGATGGGCGACTGCGCATGTTGAAAATCTGTCTCGCGGTCATGAGATGTTCCGCGCAGGCCTGGCGCTGCTGAAGGAACTTGGGACCGTCGCCGATCTGCCGATCTATCTCTACATGCATGCGACCATGCTCGGCCATGCGCGCAAGTATCAAGCAGCGATAGAGGTTGCCACCGACGCTATCCGTGAGGCGAGGGCGACAGGTCATGGTTACTGGCTCGCCGAGCTCCATCGCCGTCGTGCACTGCTGCTGTCGAGCGCCAAGGCAGAGAAGTCTGCTCTCCTCTCGGATCTAAGGGCCGCAATCGTCATAGCGGAAGAACAGGGGGCGGTTGCCCTGCTGCACCGGGCGCAACGGTCAGCGAAGGAGCTTGGCCTTGCTGGCGAACTCTGACGATTGTTCCGCAGACGCGAGTGAAATGCTCGCGGCATTTTATGTCGGCATCAAGGACGGGAGCACCTCTCTCGCGTCGCCGGAACCGGACCCTGGGGATGCAGAGGCTTATTTCCGCTCCTTGCTGCCGCTCTGCCGTCGAGTCCGGATCACACGCATCGCCGATCTGACCGGCCTCGACCGGAGCGGGCTTCCGGTCATCCAGGCCATACGACCGGCGGCATTATCGGAGGTCACATCGCTCGGCCGCGGAATGTCCGGAGCGTCTGCCGCAATCGGCGCTATCATGGAATCGCTCGAGCGGTTCTATGCTGAAGCAATCTCTGCTTCTCGTGTCTTCCTGTCGACTGCCGAAGGGCTGGGCATCGGGACGGGGGTCTTCGACGGTTTCTGCCTTGCGGCTTGCCGCCAGAATTGGCGCGACCGCGAGATCGCCTGGATCACGGGTGTCGATATGGCGACCGGTGCTCCCAAGCCCGTTCCGTTTGAACTGGTGCACACGATCTATACCGATCCGCCACCGTCCGGTGACGGCGTGTTTCTGCGCACCACGACAGGCCTTGCTTGCCACCGGTCGGACTTCGCTGCGTTGCGGCATGGACTCCTGGAGTGCATAGAGCGGGATGCAATTGCCCGGGCTTTCGAAACCCATGGCTTCATGGACCGGATGCGACTGCCGGTGTCAGGATTGGGCGCAGCAGTTCAGGATCTTCTGTCACGCGTCGCCGGGCTCGGAATATCGGCTGCCTTCTGGTATGCGCCCTCGCCAGTACGGGTCCCGGTCGTCTGGTGCCAGACGATTGAAGCCGGCGAAGGCGAACCCATGCTGACCCTTCCGACTGAAGGTTATTGTGCCGGCCTCGATCTTCATCAGGCGGCGTTCGGCGCGTTGCTTGAAGCACTGGCGGCCCGAGCCGGGGCGATATCCGGCGCGCGAGACGACCAGACCCGAAGACACTATGCGAGGCCGAGCAAGACGATGCTTGCCGACGCCCGCGATCTTATTCTTAGCGAATGCGCGACGTCCTCCGATCTTGTGGGGGTACTGCCCGCGGTTGCCGATCTAACCGATCTCCTCGAAAGGATCACGACCGCCGGTCTGGGGCCGGTTCTCGCCGTGCCGGTCGCTTCCGGGAACGATCCGAACGTTCATTGCGTGCGCACGATACTTGCAGGCATGCGCCCTTTTGCAGTCGAGCGGTGAGGGACGGAGATGGATCAGAATGAGGACGGCCCGATACTCGTCTTTCTCGGTCCGACCCTTCGCCTGCCGGAGGCACAACGCATTCTCGACGCCGTCTATCTGCAGCCCGTTTCGCAGGGAGACATCATCCTTGCCGCGCACGCATTTCGCCCGAAAGCGATGGTCTTGATCGACGGTCTTTTCGAGGACAGACCGGCCGTGCGTCACAAGGAAATTCTCTGGGCGCTGTCTCAGGGCATCGTGATGATCGGCGCCGCAAGCATGGGCGCGCTCCGCGCGGCCGAGCTGCACCCATTCGGAATGATCGGTGTGGGCCTCATTTATCGCTGGTACAGGCGGTGGCCGCTGACGGCGGAAGATGCAGTCGCGGTCCAATGCGGCCCTGCGGAGCTCGGCTTCACGGCTTTAACCGAGGCACTGGTCGACCTGCAGCGCAGTTTCAAAGCGCTGTTTCGCCATGGCCTGATCTCGGAAGGCGAGATGGATGCCGGGATTGCCGCGGCCCGAAGGCTCAATTTTCGTGAGCGGTCCATTCGAAGGGTCGTCGCTGCGGCGCAATGGCCGCCGGAGAAGTCGGCCCTGCTGCGCAGCCATCTGGTTGCGCAGAAGAAAGCCGACGCACTCTTGGCGCTACGGCTGGCGCCCGTCTTGTCGAAGTACAAGCCTGCAAGCTCGTCTTACACTGTTACCAATACTTTCCTGCGAGATCTGGAAGCCGGATCTATTGACATCAATCTAATTAGAAACTACTAATTTATTGATTGCCATATAACTCATCTCATCGAGTAGTTGAGCTATGGAATTGTATCCTGACATATCACTTAAAACGTCCGCGCCGGCTCTTGGAACGCGATGCTGGATATTTCCCCAGCCGCCTTTTATCCTTGGCTATGAGCAGCCGGACCGCGTCTTGCTGTCGATACTGCCCGACGAGATTGGTGATGGTCCGAGCGACATATTGATGTATGTCGCTGATCCGCTGTTCGATAAGGAGCCCTATGGTTTCAGTGGCTTGCCCCCTTATCGCGGTCCTCAGCGGCGATCTGTCCGGTCAGGCCCGGATCGTCATTTTGACAGCCTCGATCCGAGATCGCGCGATTATCTGGGCGTTCATGCCTATGCATGCATTCACTTCGTTCTGGACGTCTGGCGCAATTATCTTGCCCGACCCATGCATTGGTTCTTCTCCGATCTCTATCCGCGGCTCGAAATCGTTCCCTTCGTTCGCTGGAACAACGCGCATGCGGGTTTCGGCTTCATCGAGCTCGGCTGCTCGGAAACAGGCGGCGAACAGTCGCCCTACGCGCTGAATTTCGACACGATCGCTCATGAGATCGGCCATCTCATCACGCTCTCGCAGACGGGGCTTCCCGGCAATCTTTCCCGTGACGCGGATTTCTTTCCGTTCTCCGAGGCCATCTCGGACAGCATATCGTTGATTTCGTTTCTGCATTTCGATTCCGCCATCGACCGGCTGCTGCGCAGGACGAAGGGAAATCTCCTGCTTTACAACGAACTCAATCGCTTCGCCGAGACGAGTCCGGAGACGCAAATCCGCCTTGCGACCAACTTCCGGCGCATGTCGGAAGTCACGAGCGAGGCTCATGATCGCTCACTGCCTCTTCTCGGTGCGATCTTCGATACGATCGTCGAACTCTACCATCGGGAACTGGTTGCCAGCGGCTGCGCCGATCGCCGTCTGCTCTCTGTCAATCTTCGCGATCTGACGCAGGACGAGTTTGACTGGTTTCGGCAAACGACGGCCGAAGCCTTTCGGGACAGACCGCTCTTCTTCAAGCTCGCCTTGATCAAGGCGAGGGATTCAGTGGGAGGGGCAATCGGTGCTGCGCTTCATAGACTGGATCCGGACACGATGCGTCTTGGGGATGCCGCGCTGGCAATTATCTCAGCGGCGGATTTGCAGGCTGCCGCGCAACTGGAGGAAAACTTTGTATGGCGTGAGATCATCGGCTCGAGGTGAGCCAGAAAAGGAGGGGGAAATGAGCTGCTGCTCTGAAAATCCGTTCATCGGCACAGGCAATCTGCCATTCAATCCAAGCGAAGTTCGTCTCTATGGACGAAACGAATATTGCCCGCCTGGCGAAAAACCACAGCCGTCTCAAGCGGCCCAGGCACAACCGATCCAGGATGGCGGTGTTGAAGCCGGTAGGGATAAAATCAAGCTTAAAGTGGGCAACTGCCACATTCTGATCGATCCCGGGAAGGTCGACATAGTCAGCATCGGCGTGATCTATGGTTATGCCTATGAGGGCCGCTGCTACAAGCTGCCGAAGCCGCGGATCATGTATCTGCCGGTCACGGCCACGGAAATACCGGGGGACGACTGCGCTTGCGATTGCGGCTACTCCAACGCGCTTGGTTATTCCGTCTGGTCGTTGGACAAGCTCGAACGCGTGATTGCGCTCGACGTCCGCTCCGACGACATCAAAACACTGATCCTTGATGAAAACCTGCCCGGCAACCGTTCGCCGCTTGCCTATGCGCAGACGCAATCGCTGGCGCCGCAGCGGCCTCGCGATTGAGACCACGCAAGCGTCCGGACTGAGATCGGGCTGCTCTCCCTTTCGAAGCCTGGATGGGAGATACGATATCACCCGCTCGTCACGGTCCGGCATCGTGGGGCGATTTGAAAGCCGCTGCGACCCGCCTCTATCTGGAGCGGTTTCCGCGCACTCAGCGCGGACGTGTCGATGTCGTCGGTTGCCGCCGGCAAAGTTACTGGACATCCCGGCTTCAGAAGTTTAGTAGGTGCCCCGCTAACCGGTCGCAGCCCACCCGGTTCAACAAAACAAGGGATCCTACAATGAAAGTACTTGTCGTCTGCTCCGGCGGTCTCGACTCCATTTCGCTTGCATACAAGATTGCGGCGAACCACGAACTTATCGGCCTCATCTCCTTCAACTACGGCCAACGGCATGTCAAAGAGCTGGAATTTGCGGCTCTCTGCGCGCGAAAGCTCGACGTGCCACACGACATCATAGACATATCGAACGTGGGCAAGCACCTGACCGGCTCCGCCCTTACGGACGATGTCAAGGTTCCCGATGGGCACTACGCCGAGGAGACGATGAAGGCGACGGTCGTGCCGAACCGCAACGCCATCATGCTGTCGATCGCATTCGGACTTGCTGCTGCTCGTCACGCAGACGCCGTGGCGATTGCCGTCCACGGCGGAGACCACTTCATCTACCCGGACTGTCGGCCGGGGTTCATTTCGGCATTCGAGACGATGCAACAGCATGCTCTTGAGGGATATGCCGATGTCAGATTGCTTGCTCCATATGTAAACGCAACGAAGGCCGACATCGTCGCTGATGGCGCAAGATACCGAACGCCTTTTGAAGAGACATGGTCCTGCTACAAAGGCGGCCGTTTCCATTGCGGAAGATGCGGGACATGCGTCGAGCGCCGCGAGGCCTTCCATCTCGCAGGCGTCGAGGATCCGACTGTTTATGACGACCCGGATTTCTGGATCGCTGCGACGGGTGCATTCAAGGCAGAAGAGGCGAAGTGATGTACCGGATCACCAAGGAGTTCCATTTTTCCGCCTCGCATCAGCTGTCCTACCTTCCCGATGACCATCAGTGCGCACGTCTGCACGGCCACAACTATATCGTGGAGGTCGAGCTTGCCGCGTTGGAGTTGAATGAGGACGGCTTCGTCCGTGATTATCACGAGCTTTCGCCGCTCAAGCGATACATCGATGAGACCTTCGATCACCGGCATCTCAACGACGCGTTGGGTCATGACCGGGTGACATCCGAATGGCTCGCCAAGCATTTTTACGACTGGTGCAAGCAGCGCCTGCCGGAAACCTCCGCCGTCAGGGTAAGCGAGACCCCGAAGACATGGGCGGAATATCGCCCATGACAGGCAAGGAACAAAAGATCCGTATCAGCGAAATCTTCGGACCGACGATCCAGGGGGAAGGGCCGCTCATGGGACTTCCGACCGTCTTCGTCAGAACGGGCGGCTGCGATTATCGCTGCGAATGGTGCGACACGCTCCATGCAGTCGACAGCGCCTTCCGCGACGAGTGGACGCCAATGTCGGTCGATGATGTCTGGTCGAACGTGGAATCGCTCTCTCAAGGCTCTCCTCTCATGATTTCCCTGTCCGGTGGAAACCCGGCGATCCAGCCGCTTGGGCCGCTGATCGCCCGAGGAAAGCACGATGGCTATCAATTCGCCTTGGAAACGCAGGGGTCGATAGCCCAGGACTGGTTTGCAGAGCTGGATCATTTGATCCTCAGTCCCAAACCACCGTCCAGCGGTATGGAATTCAAGCCGGGCGAATTGAGAAACTGCATAACGGCGGCTCGCAACGGCCCCAGGATCGCAATGAAGATCGTCATATTCGACGAAGACGACTATGCCTTTGCAAGGTCTGTCGCAAAGGATTTCAAAGAGCTTCCGATCTTCCTGCAACCCGGCAATCACACGCCGCCAGTGGATGAAGAAGCCACGATCGATCTCGAAGGAATACTGAACCGGATGCGGTGGCTGGTCGACAGGGTCACTTCGGACCGGTGGTTCGACGCTCGCGTTCTTCCCCAGCTCCACGTCTTGCTCTGGGGAAACATGCGAGGCGTCTGATCGCCTCTGCTGAGGATGGTTGCAGCTCGCCGTACGGGAACGGGAGTACCGATCGAGCGGCACTCCCGGGCCGTTAGATATCTCGACATAGTGCCTTGGACTGGGGTTGCCATACTGCGCGCGTGCCGGCAACGCTCGAGCGTTTCGATCAGCTTCTCCGCGATCGGATGGTCCAAGAGCAGGTTCTGACCGCGTGATTCTCGGAAAATCAAAACTGCTCTTCAAAAAATACCGCCTTGACGCTGCTTCAGCTTTCAGAAATGCTAAGATGTCAGACCAATTTTAAAAGGTCGGCTGCCTTAGAAAAGAGCTTGGGGAACCATGAAGGCAAATGATAGCGACAGGCCGGTGATCCGGCCGCTTCCGGCGATTGACCGCGCCCGTCAAGTGACGGATGCGCTGGCGCACTATGTCGAGGATGCCCGGCTTCAGGCGGGTGACCGGCTGCCGGCGGAGCGCGAGCTGATGGCAGCCCTTGCCGTCGGGCGTTCCACCATTCGCGAGGCGATCCGGCATTTCCAGGCGCTTGGCGTGATTGAAACGCGCAAAGGCAGTGGAACTTATCTGCTGAAACCGGTTTCCCGGGACACGGTCCACATGTCGCTGTCGCTCGATGCCACGCATCTGCGTGACGTGTTGCTGCAGACGCTGGAAGTTCGCCGGGGCATCGAATGCGAGGCCGGCATGGTCGCTGCGCGGCGGCGCACGGCGAAGGACCTCATGATCATCGAGGAGAAGCTCGACGAGATGGAGCGGGTGCATATCGCCAAGGGGACGTCCGGGCCGGAGGATTTGGCCTTTCATCTCGCCGTCTATGACGCCACCCACAATCCGCTGTTTCGCCAGTTGCTCGAACAGATGCGCGAGACCTTCGAGCGCTTCTGGACGCACCCTTTCGACCGGCAGGATTTCGCCCGTCGCTCCTTTCCCTTTCACCGCACCCTTTTCAATGCCATCGCCGCCCAGGACACAGAGGCGGCGCGGCGTGAGACACTGAAAATCCTCGACGTGGTCGAGGAAGACATCAAGGAAATGTCCCGATGACTGACGGCCTCGAACCGTTCGACCTTGCTTCGCTGATCACCGCCCATGACGAAGGAAACTTCGCCGAAGCGGTCGTTCCGCCGATCTTCCAGACGTCGCTTTTCACTTTTTCAGATTATGACGACATGATCGCCTCCTATCGCGGCGAAAAGGTACGGCCGATCTATACGCGCGGCCTCAATCCGACCGTGCGCATGTTCGAGGAGATGCTGGCAAAGCTCGAAGGTGCCGAGGATGCGCTGGGTTTCGCAAGCGGCATGGCGGCGATCTCTTCGGCCGTGCTGAGCTTCGTGGAGCCGGGCGACCGTATCGTCGCCGTCAAGCATGTCTACCCCGATGCCTTCCGCCTGTTCGGCACGATCCTGAAGCGCATGAAGGTCGAAGTGACCTATGTCGACGGCAGGGACGAAGAGGCTGTCGCCAAGGCGCTGCCCGGTGCGAAGGTCTTCTACATGGAAAGCCCGACGAGTTGGGTCATGGAAGCCCATGATGTCGGCGCGCTGGCCGCACTTGCAAAGAAACACGGCGTCGTCACCATGATCGACAACAGCTGGGCGAGCCCGTTCTTCCAGCGGCCGGTGACGCTCGGCGTCGACCTCGTCATTCATTCGGCCTCCAAATATCTCGGCGGCCACAGCGATGTGGTTGCCGGTATCGTCGCCGGCTCGAAGGAGATGATCGCCCGCATCAAGGCTGAATCCTATCCCTATCTCGGCGGCAAGCTCTCTCCCTTCGATGCCTGGCTGTTGATCCGTGGCCTGCGCACCCTGCCGATCCGCATGCGGGCGCATGAGACGGCGGCCATGACGATCGCGCAGCGTCTGCAGGCGCTCGATGTTGTCGAGCAGGTCTGCCATCCGGGCCTTGCCAACCGCCTGCCTGCCGGCCTCAACGGCACGTCGGGTCTCTTCTCTTTCATATTCCGCGAAGGCATCGACATTAGAGCCTTCGCAGATCACCTCAAGCTTTTCAAACTGGGCGTAAGCTGGGGTGGACATGAAAGCCTGATCGTACCGGGCGAGGTGGTGCTGCAGCAAAAAGCACAGCCGAATTCCGCACAAGCCTTCGGCATCAGCCCGCGATCTGTGCGCCTTCATATCGGCCTCGAAGGAACCGAGGTCCTGTGGAGGGATATCGAAGAGGCGATAGCCGTCGCCTCATAACCGAAACCTCACAAACAACCAGGAGGGGAACTAAAATGAAAAAACTTATAATTTCAACGCTCTTCGCCACGATGATGGCAGGCACGGCTTTTGCGGATACAACGCTGAAGCTGGTGGAGGTCATCACCAGTCCGGAGCGTACCGAGACGCTGAAATCGATCGTCGGCAAGTTCGAAGCCGCCAATCCCGGCACCAAGGTCGATATCATCTCGCTGCCCTGGAACGAAGCCTTCCAGAAGTTCGCGACCATGGTCTCGGCCGGCGATGTGCCCGACGTGATGGAGATGCCCGATACCTGGCTGTCGCTCTATGCCAATAACGGCATGCTCGAAAGCCTTGAGCCCTATCTCGCAAAGTGGGAGCACACCAAGGAACTGACGCCGCGCGCGCTTGAACTCGGCCGCGACGTCAACAACACTGCCTATATGCTGCCCTACGGCTTCTATCTGCGCGCCATGTTCTACAACAAGAAGCTGCTCGCGGAAGCCGGCGTCAAGGAGCCGCCGAAGACGATGGAGGACTTCACCAAGGCGTCCGAAGCCGTCTCCAAGCTCTCGGGCAAATATGGCTACTGCATGCGCGGCGGTCCGGGCGGCCTGAACGGCTGGATGATCTTCGCCGCCTCCATGGCCGGCGACAACACGTACTTCAAGGAAGACGGCACCTCGACCATGAACAGCGAAGGCTGGGCAAAGGGTATCGAGTGGATGGTCGATCTCTACAAGAAGGGCTATGCGCCGAAAGACAGCGTCAACTGGGGCTTCAACGAGGTCGTTGCCGGCTTCTATTCCGGCACCTGCGCCTTCCTCGACCAGGACCCGGATGCGCTGATCGCAATTGCCGAACGCATGAAGAAGGACGATTTTGGCGTCATGCCGCTGCCCAAGGGGCCGGCCGGCAAGTCCTATCCGACCATCGGCTACGGCGGCTGGTCGATGTTTACGACGAGCCAGAACAAAGATCTCTCCTGGAAGCTGATCGCCACACTCGAAGGTCCTGAAGGCAATATCGAATGGAACAAGAAGATCGGCGCTCTGCCGGCTTACACGGCAGCCGAGAAAGATCCCTTCTACGCTGGTGACCAGTTCAAGGGCTGGTTCGAGGAACTGGCCGACAAGGACACCGTTCCGACGGTCATGCCGACCTATCTCGAGGAATTCGCCTTCTTCAAGGATTCCATGGCGATCAAGACCTCGCAGCAGGCGCTGTTGGGCGATATCTCCGCCAAGGACCTTGCCGATCAGTGGGCCGATTACCTCACCAAGGCACAGCAGAAGTTCCTCGCCAAGAAGTAAGGCCAAAATCGCAAACGGCGGCGGAGATCTTCCGCCGCCGCTCATGCAACGACAGACGGCGCGCTGAAGCGCCGCAAGGGGAAGTATCGGGTAAATGACCATCACCGCCGACACGCTCGAGATGCGCCACGACCGCCGGCCGTGGCTGCGCCGCCTGGCCGATGCCTCGGAGCCTTATCTCTACAGCGCGCCCTCGCTCATCCTGATCATTGCGGTCATGCTGGTTCCGCTGGTGGTCGGCGTTTCCTATGCTTTCCGCGATATCCAGCTTCTCAATCCCTTCTCCGGCGGCTTTGTCGGGATCGAGCATTTCCGCGAGCTTTCCCAGGACAAGGCCTTCTATGGCGCGCTGAAGAACACGCTCTGGTGGACGGGCGCTTCCGTCATCCTGCAATTCATCCTCGGTCTCATCCTCGCCCTTCTGCTCGACAAGCCGTTCTGGGGTAGGGGCGTCATTCAGGCACTCGTCTTCCTGCCCTGGGCCGTGCCGTCCTTTCTCGCTGGCTTGAATTGGGCCTGGCTCTTCAATCCGGTCATCGGGCCGATCCCGCATTGGCTCTTTGCGCTCGGGCTGATGAGCGAGCCGGGCAATATCCTCTCCGATCCGCAATATGCGATGTGGGGACCGATCATCGCCAATGTCTGGTGGGGCATTCCGTTCTTCGCGATCACGCTGCTCGCCGCCCTGCAGGCGATCCCGCGCGACCTCTATGAGGCGGCCTCCATCGACGGTGCGGGCTGGTTCCAGCGCTTCTGGTCGATCACCCTGCCGTTCCTGGCGCCAACGATCGCCATCACCGTGATGCTGCGTACCGTCTGGATTTCGAACTTCGCCGACCTGATCGTCGTCATGACCGGCGGCGGGCCGGCGGATCGTACCCAGATCGTTGCGAGCTACATCTTCACCCAGGCCTTCAGGCGCCTCGATTTCGGCTATGCCTCAGCGATCGCGCTGGTGCTACTGATTCTGCTTCTGGCCTATTCCATGCTGATCATCCTGCTGCGGCAGAGCCTGCTTGCCAAGGATTGAGCCATGAGACGATCCATTCTTCCCATCATTGCGCACCGTCTGGCGATCCTCGTCTATGTCGTTTTCGCGCTCTTCCCACTCTTCTGGCTCTTGAAGGTCTCGGTCACGCCGAACGATCTGCTTTATACCGAGGGCGTGCGCATGTGGCCGTCGCGGACCACATGGGAACACTACAGCTTCGTGCTGGAGCACAGCGCCTTCCCGACCTTCTTCACGAACAGCCTGATCGTCTCGGCTTCGACGGCTGTTGCAGTGACGATCTGCGCCTCGCTCTCCGGCTACGCGCTGTCGCGCTTCAGCTTCCGGGCGAAATATTGGATCATCGCGCTGATGCTGCTGACCCAGATGTTCCCGCTTGTCATGCTGGTAGCGCCGATCTTCAAGATCCTGTCGCCGCTGCACCTGACGAACAGCCTGACGGGTCTCGTCATCGTCTATACCGCCTTCAACGTGCCTTTCGCGACCTTCCTCATGCAGTCCTTCTTCGACGGCATCCCGAAAGATCTGGAAGAGGCGGCGATGATCGATGGCGCCACCCAGTTCACGGCCTTCCGGCAGATCATCCTGCCGCTGACGCTGCCGGGCATAGCGGCGACCCTAGGCTTCGTCTTCACGGCGGCCTGGAGCGAGCTGCTCTTCGCGCTGATGCTGATCAACGGCAATGATGCCGCGACCTTCCCGGTCGGCCTTCTCACTTTCGTCTCCAAATTTTCCGTGGATTTCGGGCAGATGATGGCAGCGGGCATCATGGCGCTCATTCCTGCTGGCCTCTTCTTCCTGCTCATCCAGCGTTATCTCGTCCAGGGCCTGACGGCCGGCGCGGTCAAGGGTTAGTTACATGGCATCGATCGATATCAAGAATATCCAGAAGTCCTATGGTCATTTCCCGGTGCTGCACGGCGTCGACCTGGAGATCAAGGACGGCGAATTCGTCGTGCTGGTCGGCCCGTCCGGTTGCGGCAAGTCCACTTTGCTGCGCATGATCGCAGGCCTCGAAGAGGTCACAGCTGGCGAGATCCGCATCGCCGGCAACCGTGTCAACGAGCTGCATCCGAAGGACCGCGACATCGCCATGGTGTTCCAGTCCTATGCGCTTTATCCGCACATGAACGTCGCCGGCAATATGAGCTACAGCCTGAAGCTCAGGAAGACGGCGAAGGAGAAGATCGCCAGTGCGGTGGCGAGTGCCGCCTCCAAGCTCGGCCTCGCTCCGCTGCTGGAGCGCCGACCGAAGGCACTGTCAGGCGGCCAGCGTCAGCGCGTCGCCATGGGCCGTGCCATCGTGCGCCAGCCGAAAGCCTTCCTGTTCGACGAGCCGCTCTCGAACCTCGATGCGCGCCTGCGCGAGCAGATGCGTGCCGAAATCAAGAAATTGCATGGCGACCTCAAGGCAACCTCGATCTACGTGACCCACGACCAGATCGAGGCGATGACGCTGGCGGACCGGATCGTCGCCATGCATGGCGGGGTCGTGCAACAGGTCGGCAGCCCTCTGGAGCTCTACGACCGTCCCGCCAATCTCTTCGTCGCAGGTTTCATCGGCTCTCCCGGCATGAATTTCCTGGAAGCAAGTTACGATGCCGATGGCGTGAAGCTGAAGGACGGCACGAACGTGCCTCTCAACAGATCGCTGCCTTTGTCGAACGGCGAGAAGGTGACGCTCGGCATCCGACCGGAACATGTCGTCATGACGAATGACGGAGCCGGAATTGCCGCCGATGTCGAGCTCGTCGAGCCGACGGGCTTCGGCATCATCCTGCATCTTTCGCTGCATGG
>Ga0209025_1002505_pt1 | contig 19241 bp, 21 predicted proteins | sample AraplaMF_Col_mLB_FD_184256 | JGI IMG/M metagenome (GOLD analysis project Ga0209025, IMG submission 184256) | Arabidopsis root microbial communities from the University of North Carolina, USA - plate scrape MF_Col_mLB (SPAdes) (version 2) | ecosystem: Host-associated > Plants > Roots > Endosphere... | reverse complement strand
TGTTTATATGGGCAAAATTCGTAGCCGAGGCTCATCTATTAAAGGCTTTAAAGGTGCATCAAGTGGTGTTTTACCATGGATTAAACAGCTTAATAATACGGCGGTTTCAGTCGATCAGCTTGGGCAACGACAAGGAGCTATTGCTGTCTATCTAGATGTTTGGCATAAAGACGTCTTTACATTTTTAGATTTACGCTTAAACAATGGGGATGAGCGTCTGCGTGCCCATGATATTTTCACAGGGCTGTGCTTACCAGATTTATTTATGGAAACTGTTGAGGCTCGTGGGGATTGGCATTTATTTGACCCGCATGAAGTGAGAGAAGTCATGGGTTACTCACTAGAGGATTTCTACGATGAGAAAAAGGGTGACGGTTCTTTCCGTACAAAATATGCGGAATGTATCGCGAATCCATTATTAAGTCGTGAAGTCGTACCAGCCATTGATATTATGAAGCGTATTATGCGCTCACAGCTTGAAACAGGCGTACCGTTTATGTTCTATCGAGATGAAGTAAATCGCATGAATCCGAATAAGCATGAGGGGATGGTTTACTCAAGTAATTTGTGTTAATAGTAGCACCTTCAATCAGAAATGGTTGTCGAAAACTCCGTTAAACGGGGAAAGTCACAATGTGATAACCCACCGTGCTAAATCTTTTGATTAAATATACTAAGTTTCATATAATAGAACAAACATTCTGTTTTAGGGGTGATCGATATTTCTAAAGCATATGGGTTCATATATGTAACAACAAATAAAGTAAATGGCAAAAAGTATATTGGGAAATGTATTTATGATCGTATAAATAACTGGGAAAATTATTTAGGGTCAGGAGTATATTTAAAGAGAGCCATAAAAAAATATGGTAAAGAAAATTTTGAGAGAAAAATAATTTGTAATGCGTATTCAGATGAAGAATTGAATCAATTAGAAGAGTTTTATTTGAATTATTTTGATGTTGTTAATTCTACTGAATTTTACAATATTAAACTAACTTCTATTGGTGGAGATATTTTCACTTTTCATCCAAATAAAGAAGCGATTAGACAACAGAGAATTGAGCAAATGACTGGAGAAGGAAATCATCAATTTGGAAAAGCTAAAACCAAGAAAATGATAGATTCAGTGAAAAAAGCCAATTCTAAACGAATAGTAATTGATGGTGTGCAGTATGATTCAGTTACAATTGCTTCAAAAAAATTAAGTATTGGAATTAGCACAATAAATTACAGATTAAATTCGGATAACTTTCCAACATTTGAACGATTAATGCCGAAAAAAGAACATAAAATTAGTGGATATAAATGCAAAGTAGGTAATCAAGTTTTTGATTCCATTACTGATGCAGCAAAGTTTTATGGTATTTCAACTCATGCAATGAGGTATCGCATGAACTCTCAAAATTTCCCTGACCATGTTTTTATTAATCAAAAGTAAAAGCCTAACGACTATCGAAAGCATAGCTCATTGAAAAACATGAGTGAAGAAGCGAGTAGAGTACCCCTCAAGCGAGGCCCGATTATATGGGATAATTCATAAAGGGAAAAGCGGAGCATCCTACAGGTAGAGCTGAGGATGATGATATAGTCTCCTCTGTATAGTGATATACAGCAGTTCATAAGAGAACGGATTAGGTTTAGCGAACCTAGTTGAAGAAAAAGGACAGAAATATTCCAAAATATGTCAGCAACTGAATTCGAATCTATTACCCTTGAAGATGATGTTATCGTAACACGTCGCAAACCTGGAGATTTCGTTGTTTGTAACTTATCATCTATTAATTTAGGTAGAGCTGTACCGGCTGGTGTTCTAGAACGATTGATCCCAGTTCAAGTACGTATGCTAGATAACGTTATTGCTCTAAATACAATTCCAGTAAAACAAGCAGAGCGTACGAACTTACGCTACCGTGGTATTGGGCTTGGAACATTTGGCTGGCACCACTTATTAGCTTTGAAAGAGATTCAATGGGAGTCTGAGGAAGCTGTAGAATTTGCGGACAAGCTATATGAGGAAATTGCGTATTTAACGATTCGCGCTTCTAACGAATTGGCAAGTGAAAAAGGAGCCTACCCATTATTTGAAGGCTCAGATTGGCATACTGGTGCGTATTTTGACAAACGTGGCTACGACAGCAATAAATGGAATGCATTACGCGCCGCGGTTGCTGAAAAAGGTATGCGTAACGGCTATGTTATGGCGGTTGCACCGAACTCATCAACATCCATTTTAGCGGGTAGTACGGCTACGATTGATCCAATCTTCCAGAAGAGTTATTCAGAGGAGAAGAAGGATTACAAAATTCCTGTAACAGTACCAGATTTATCACCTGTGACGACTTGGTATTATAAATCTGCTTATTTCATCGATCAAAATTGGACAATCAAGCAAAATGCTGCACGAGCACGTCATATCGACCAAGGCATTTCACTTAATTTATATGTTCAAAATACGATTAAGGCGAAAGATTTACTAGCATTGCATATGAATGCTTGGGCGAGCGGTGTGAAAACAACATATTATGTGCGCTCAACGTCTGTAGAATTGCTAGAATGTGAGTCTTGCGCGAGCTAGGAGGAAGTATCAATGACAACTATTACAAAACGACAAATTATGGATAAGGAAGCACCGAACCGTTCTACAGGAATTGTCAACGGACGCTCTTCAAACATTTTAAACTGGGATGATGTGCGTTTTAGCTGGGCATATCCTAAGTATAAAAAAATGCTAGGTAACTTCTGGACACCATTTGAAATTAATATGAGCAATGATGTTAAGCAGTTTCCAGGTCTATCTGCGGATGAACAGGAATCCTTTTTAAAAATAATTGGCTTGCTGGCGCTTTTAGACAGTGTGCAGACAGATTTTGCGGGGAAAGTAGCGGATTATTTAACGGACTCAAGCTTAAATGCACTCATGATTATTTTAGCGCAACAAGAGGTAATCCATAATCACTCTTATTCTTATGTGCTATCAAGTATTGTCAACAAAGACGAACAGGATCGTACGTTTGACTATTGGCGTACTGAGCCGGTGCTAGAGCGCCGTAATGATTTCGTTATTAAGGGCTACCAAGCATTTTCCGAAGAGCCTACTGTTGAAAATATGCTAGAAGCGATTGTCTATGATGTGATTTTAGAAGGATTGTTCTTCTATTCTGGCTTCGCATTCTTCTATCATTTAGCACGCAATCAAAAAATGGTCGCAACGTCAACGATGATAAATTATATTAATCGCGATGAGCAGCTACATGTCGATTTATTTATTAAGATTTATCAGGAGCTATTAGAGGAATATCCGGAATACAATACACCTGAACGAGCAGCTCGTGTACAAGAAATCTTCCGTGAAGCCGTTCAGCTAGAAATCGATTGGGCCAATGAAGTGATTGGCAATAAAGTTGATGGCCTCGATGTGGAAGATGTGCATGATTATGTACATTTCTATGCAAACGTACGCTGTAATCAGCTTGGTGTAGATCGTCCGTTTGAGGGCTATCGCAAAAATCCATTGAAATGGATTAAAGCATACGAAGATGTTGACTTAGGGAAAACAGATTTCTTTGAGCAACGTTCTCGCCAGTATGTGAAGGTAAATGTAGAAGATAACGGATTTGATGATTTGTAATGCTCAATACACCTCAATGTTTAAATAACATTGAGGTGTATTTTTTTGTGAGAATACTAGCATTAGGGGTAAAAAATCTGTACATGCCTTGGTCAAAAAACATTCAGGTTGCATGTGGAAAATAATAGCCGTATATCTGATGGAAAATCAATGATATACGGCTTTTTGTGATGCTTACCGAAAAGGTCGCCTATTTATAATCTTAAAAAAATCTGAAATTTAAAACGTAATTTTTTCAGCAGTCTCAAGCATTTCAGAGCGGGCTTGTTGTTTTGTTTATGACTAAATTTAAAATTAGCGAAAAAATATAGGGAATATTTGAGAGAAAATGAAATTTTTTTCGTTATAGTAGTAGGGAGGTGAAACAAATGGAGATGGATGAAGTAATCACACGAATAAAGAACGGTGAAAGTCATCATTTTGCACATATTGTAAAACATTATGAGCAGAAAGTGTTTACCACTGTTATAAGAATAGTAAAAAATCGTGCTGCAGCTGAAGATATCGTACAAGATATTTTTATAAAAGTATTTTATAACCTACATAAGTATAAAAAAATCGGCTCATTTAATGCATGGCTATACCGAATTGTAGTCAATAATTGTTTCGATTATTTACGTATTCATAAGTTACAAACGATACGAATCGACAGTGATGTAATGGATAATCGTTATCCTGAAAAAGTATTGTTGTTACATGAAAGAAATGAGCAGTTAGAAAAACTTCTTCAACAGTTGGATGAAACAGAGTACATGGTATTGTTACTGAAATATGTAAATGAGCTAAGCTACGAAGAAATAAGCGAAGTGCTTCAAATTTCTTTAAATGATGTTCGTAATAAGTTACACCGAAGTAAAAGAAAACTTAGGTCAATCACAATGACAAAAGGAGGTTATTTTTATGAAATGTGATCCGAATTTGTTGGAAGATTATGTAGAAGGTCTTTTAGATGAGGTTGAACAAAAAAAAACGGAAGCTCATTTGCATCTCTGTGAAAATTGTCAACGTCAATTTGAGCAATTAGTAAATGAACAAAAAACATTATTTGCACAGCTCAATAAGCCAATGGTGACACATAGCCAAGAGGTTGTTATTATGCAACGTATTCAAGCTATTACAAGGCGTAAAAAGTCTTGGTATACTTTAAAAATTACTGTAATCAGTGCAGCCGTAATTATGCTAAGTTTTGCGTTTTATTATTGGAATCGTACACCGATTGAAGTGGCACAGCCGATTGATAAGCCAACACAATTAGTAGAAACGAATAGTAGCGAGCAGGAAGAATATTTAGATGGTGAACAAGTCATAAATTATAATAAGCCATTCTTGGATGTTTCTATTGATAAAGTTGTCGAAAATGGGGAAAACATCGATATTCAATATCGAGTTAAATTTAAAGAACAATACCAGCGAGATCAAGATAATTTATATAATCAATATTTACACAGATATGTGGCGAACTTGCCTAAACTTGACGATGCACAAGATGACTTTTTCGGTAGTGTAAAATCAAACGTTCGATTTGCAATTCGAGATGAAGCAGGACAATTAATTTTAGCTACCAAAGGTATAAATGACGAACAGCCAATGATTTCAAGCACAAGTAGTGGTCACGGGACAGATGTATTAGGCGAAATGGTTTACACGACATCCGTCCCAAAGTATACTAACCCCGCAACGTTTGAAGTGTTTCAAATGGAAGCATCTGTGTTCGATTTATTTAAAACGGAAGTGAATACAGCACAATTACAACCATTTCAATTTAATAACGAAACTTATACAATTGATTCATTAGAAATCAAACAAGACACATTACATTTACAAATTTCTACGGAAGGAGATCCAGAGATTCTTGCAGAGGGTTGGGGGATGGTCATTAACAATCGTTTAATTTATTCTGACCGAACAAATGTAAATTTTTCTGAGCAAACAAATAATCGTACCGTTTACAAATTAGAGTTTGATAATTTCGAACAAATCCCAGCTAATTTAATACTATTGCCGTCTACTGTAAAGATAAAGAAACAAATTGATCCGATTGTATTAGGTTTACACTAATAAAAAAGCTCTCACTTTGTATAGTGTTTAAAAGAAAGTCTAGTAATTTGATAAAAATTGTTATTGTGTTAGTACTTATATCTAGCTAAGAATTTGTGTTTTTGAATTCGGGCTACTAAAGAACTGCCTGGGTTCCTTCAGTGGGACAAAGTCTTAAATTGCATAAATCAGTCATTCATTAGCAATAAAATACAAATGAAAAAGAGCACGAAATGTGCTCTTTTGCTGTAATTATTAAACCACTCATATTGTTCACTTCAAAACATACCCTATACCACAAAAAATTGTTAAATAATCCCTACTATACTACAAATGAAACCTGCAGTTGCTAAGTAGATAATGCCTAATAATAAACCCGAAAATAGGTATTAATATTGATAGAATACCAACAGTTAAAGAAATGACAGAACTATTGTTTGATTTTATTTTAGACATTCTCGATCTTCCATTCTTTGATCAGTTTTATTAACAACTACAATAGGTATCACAATCTACATAAATTAACAATCGTTTCTCAAATATTACGTGGCGCGAAAAATTAATTACCATTTGAGAATGATTTTCAGTTATAATTAAGAGCGAATGTGAAAGAAAAGAACGGAGTCGAAAGAATGCAAGCAATTAAACAGTTAGGAGGGTATTTAGGGCCCTATAAATTTTTTACCTTGATAGCGCCATTATTAATGGTACTAGAGGTAACGATGGATTTACTTCAGCCGACTATTATGCAGCATATGATCGATACGGGTATTGCCAATGGCGACAATCCTTATGTGCTGAAAATGTTCGTCTGGATGCTGATGAGTGCGGTATTCGGACTTGTTGGTGGGATAGGCTGCTCCTATTATAGTTCAAAGGCAGCCATCCATTTTGCATCGGATGTTCGTCAGTCACTTTATGAAAAAATGATGACGTTTTCGGCAAAGGAACGTGACGCTTTTACTACAGGGAAGCTTATTACGATTTTAACGAGTGATGTGGAAAGCGTTCAGCGTGCGTTTATGATGACACTGCGTATTTTTGTGCGTGGTCCACTATTATTTATTGGAGCGGTCATTATTGTTTTTGTGACAGCACGTGAGCTATTTTCCATACTTCTTATTATTGTACCGATATTAATTATTGTGATGTACTTTTTCACAAAGTACTCAGGTACGTTATACCGTAGAGTGCAGGAGGCGATTGATGGTGTTAATACGAAGCTTCAGGAGAATTTAGCGGGAATTCGTGTCGTTAAGGCGTTCCGTCGTGAAACGCAACAGATTGAACAATTTAGTGGGCTTAATGAGACGCTGACGAAGCGCTTTATTACAGCCGAGCAAATCGTTGGCGTGCTCGTGCCATTTACGATGTTCGTTGTCAATTTAGGTATTGTGGCAGCACTTTGGCTTGGTGCAATTAAAGTAGAAGCCGGCACATTACAGGTTGGTGTAATCCTCGCGTTTATTAACTATTTAACGATTATATTAAATGGATTGATGAGTTCTAGCATGGTGCTAATGCAAATTGCACGTGCTATTCCTTCAGGGGAGCGTATAGTAGACGTCTTAAATAAAGAAGTAGCGGTCAAGGAAGCAGAAAATCCCCTTACATCGCAAATTCAAGGGGCGATTGACTTCCAAAATGTGAGCTATCGTTATTATGAATCGGCTGAGGATGTTCTGAAAAATATTACATTTTCCGTAAAACCGGGACAAACGGTAGGTCTAATCGGTAAGACGGGTAGCGGAAAATCAACGTTAGTGAAGCTTTTACCACGTTTATTTGACCCAACGAGTGGAGAAATCCGTTTGGATGGAAAGCCTCTTAAGGATTATGCATTTTCAACTTTACGTAAACATATCGGTTTTACCTCTCAAAAAGCATTACTGTTCTCAGGTGCAATTGACAATAATATCCGCCTAGGCAAGGAAGATGCTACATCCGAGGAATTACAGCAAGCTCTAGATGCAGCATGTGCTACTGAATTTGTGGATCGACTGGATAAAGGCTTAGCGCATGAACTTTCACAGGGGGCAACCAATCTCTCTGGGGGCCAAAAGCAGCGATTAGCGTTAACGCGTGCTCTCGTAAGACGGCCTGCCATTTTAGTACTGGATGATACAACATCCGCTCTTGATAGCGCCTCTGAAAAACATGTCCAGGAAGCTATTAGCAATCAATATAATGATACAACGACGTTTATCGTAGCATCTAAAATTGCTTCAATTCAACAGGCGGACCTGATTCTAGTATTAGAGGACGGTGAAATTGTAGGTCAAGGTACACATCAACAGTTATTGCAAAATAATAAGCCCTACCAAGCAATTTACGCTTCTCAGCAAAAGGCTGGTGTACAACAATGAGTAAAAGTCAACCAAAACAAATGAATTTTGGACGTGGGCCACGTATGGCTGGGCCAGCTGAAAAAGCTAAAAATCAAAAAGCAACGATGTCTCGTGTTTGGCAATATGTGAAGCAACAAAAAATAGGGCTTTATTTCTCTATCTTTTTCGTAGTAGCTTCTACTTTTTTAAGTTTAGCAGGTCCGTATTTAATCGGACATATCGTTGATGAGTACATTATGAAAAAAGATATTGCGGGTACGATTCGTCTAGGTATTGTTCTAGCAGTTATTTATACAGTAGCGTCTTTTTTTACATGGCTACAAACGTACGTAATGATTCATGTAGCGATGAAAACAATTCGAACATTACGACTGGAACTGTTTAAAAAGCTACAAACGTTAACGCTGAGATTTTTCGATCAGCGAGCACTCGGTGATTTAATGAGCCGTGTAACGAATGATATCGATAATTTAAATACCGCACTGGCACAAAGTGTGACACAAATCGTTTCGTCGGTTTTAACTGTAATTGGTGTAAGTATTGCTATGTTCTCACTTAACTGGCAGTTAGCTATCGTAACGCTAATCATAATTCCTTTAATTGTTTATACGACGAAGCAAATTGTCAAACGTAGTAGTAAAAACTATGGGGCACGCCAACGTGATTTAGGTAAGCTTAACGGTTATATTGAAGAGATGATTACGGGGGGAGAGGTCGTGACTCTTTTTGGAACAGAACAACAAACGATTGAAACGTTCCATAAACAGAACGAAAATCTCCGTAACTCGGCACAGCGAGCAGAAATTACTTCAGGTCTACTTGGTCCAATTAATAACTTTATGAATAACTTAGGTTTAGCCGTTGTAATTGGCACAGGCGCATTTTTATCAGTAAAAGGTATCGTTTCAGTTGGGGTTATCGCCGCATTTGTCACGTATACACGTCAATTTTTCCGTCCGCTGAATCAGCTATCTAACCTTTTGAATACATTCCAGTCGGCGATTGCTGGGGCTGAACGAGTTTTCGAAATTTTAGATGAACCTTCTGAAGTAGCCGATAAAAAGCAAGCCATTGATTGTCAAAGTTTAAAAGGGGACGTAGCATTTCAACTTGTATCCTTTAGCTATTTGCCAGAGAAGCCAGTACTGAAAAATATTAGCTTCCATGCTAAAGCGGGAGATACCATTGCACTTGTCGGTCCAACTGGATCAGGGAAAACAACGATTATCAATTTATTAACTCGATTTTATGATATTGATTCGGGTGAAATTCTGATTGATGGTCATAATATCGAGGATTATAAAATGGCAACGATCCGTCAAAGAGTAGGTGTCGTACTACAGGATACGTATTTATTTTCCGGAACGATTCGTGAAAATATTCGTTTTGGTAAACTTGATGCAACTGATGAAGAGGTAGAAGAAGCGGCAAAAATCGCAAATGCCCATAACTTTATTAAATATTTACCAGCACAATATGATACGTTTGTACAGCCAGGTGGGGCAAACTTAAGTCAAGGTCAACGTCAATTATTGGCTATTGCTCGCGAAATTTTAGAGAATCCAGATATTTTAATTTTAGATGAAGCTACATCTAGCGTGGATACGCAAACAGAGGTTGATATTCAAAAAGGTCTACAGCATTTAATGCAGGGACGCACAAGCTTTGTCATTGCCCATCGCTTAAAAACAATCGAAAATGCAGACCAAATTCTTGTTATTCAACAAGGCGAAATTGTTGAGCAGGGCAATCACCAGCAGCTCATGCAAAAACAAGGTATTTATAGTAATCTCCAGCAAAAACTTTTACTTGAGCAAGTGGAATAACATAGATCAGGCTGTCTATTAAAGTAAGAACTTAATAGACAGCCTTTGTTTTTAGCTATTGTGGAAGCCATTTGGAAATGTTATGATGCATCAAAATTCAACTTTAGAAAGTGAGGTAAAAAAATGTACGAATTAAAAACAAAAGAAACTGACGAGAGTGTCATTGAATTTATTGAAAATGTGGATAATCCAAAAAAGCGTGAAGATGCTTACCGACTATTGGACATTTTTGCTGAAGTAACAGGATATGAAGCAAAGATGTGGGGGCCTAGTATTATAGGATTTGGCAAATATCATTACAAATATAAAACTGGACATGAAGGCGACGCACCTTTAGTTGGATATTCTCCTCGAAAAGCTAAAATCAGTTTATATTTTGCCCCAGGTGACAGCGAGCGAGATGATTTATTAAAAGATTTTGGTAAACATACAACAGGGAAAGCTTGTGTTTATATTAATAAACTAGCGGATATTGATGTGGAAATATTAAAGTCGCTCATCCAACGATCTGTATCATTTTTACAAGAGAGGTATCCCGATTAATAATTTTCTAGGTCAAAGGCTGTCTAAGTGGAGTAAAACACTTTTAGACAGCTTTTTTATTTTCTGCCAAAAAATTAATTAGAAATTTATTTTTATTGTTTATCCTTTCATTATCAACTGAAAGGGGAATTTTATGAAAAAACTTTTTAAGAAAATAGTATTCTACTTTATTACGGTTATACTTATCGGACTAGTGGTGATATTTAGCTATCATCAATATCAGCTTAGTAAGGAATCAGAACTTTTAGATACTAAAGGAACACTTGTTGAGGTAGATCATCAAAAAATCAATGTTTACACTGAGGGGGATGGTCAGGACACTTATGTGTTTATGGCAGGCTCAGGGGTTGCGGCACCGATATATGAAATGAAAGGGCTATACAGTAAATTTTCAAAAGAGAATAAGATTGCTGTTATTGAAAGAACGGGATATGGCTATAGCGATGTTTCGAAGGACGAACGAGATATTGATACGATGTTAGCACAAACGAGAGAAGCCCTTCTGAAAAGTGGGAACAAGCCTCCTTATATTTTAGTACCACATTCTATTTCTGGTGTTGAAGCGATTTATTGGGCACAAAAATATCCTGAAGAAATTAAGGGAGTTATTGCGCTAGATATTGGTTTGCCAAGTCAATATGTGGAGCATAAAATGGGAGCAGTCGATTTATGGACTGTTAAGGGAATGAATTTGCTAACGAAAATAGGCTTACAACGTTTAGCCCCTTCGCAAGTGTATAATCCAGAAGTAATGAAGCAATCGTTTTTAACTGCGGAAGAAAAAGAAATTTATAAAGCACTATCTTATAAACAAGTTTTTAATGATGATATGAAAAATGAGTTACTACATGTGTATGAAAATAGTTTAAAATCAGAAGAGCTTCCAAAACCAAAAGACACACCGATATTATTAATAGATGCTATTGCTGAACAAAATAAAGATTCGAAGTTTACGAAGTACCAAAGCCAGAAATATGAGGAATTTGCCAAGCAAATTAACATAGCTGAAGTGAAAGAATTAAGTGGTACACATAGTATTTATCTATATAAACCTGATGATATTTATAATCTTGCCATAGAATTTATGAAGACAAATGTTGGCAACACAGAAAGGCCGAGGTAATGAAAGGATATACAATTTTAATAGTAGAAGACGACCAAATGATTGGCGATTTGATGCGAAAAATACTACAACGTGAAGGTTACGACGTTGTATGGAAAACTGATGGCCGAGAAATTATGTACCTTATCCATCAAATCGATTTAGTCATAATGGACATTATGCTTCCTGGGGAAGATGGCTATCAGCTGACAAAAAATATTAAAAGCTTAGGCTTAAATATCCCGATTATTTTTCTTTCAGCTCGTAATGATATAGAGAGCAAGCTTCAAGGGTTAACAGTTGGTGAAGACTATATGACAAAACCATTTGATCCGAGAGAGCTCCTTTTAAGAATGCAGAAAATGCTAGAGCAGCAATATGGGACATTTACGCAAATCCAGCATCTATTAATTGATATAGAGCATCGCAAGTTATTTAAAAATAATATACATGATGAAATTTCATTAACAGCAATCGAACGTAAAATCTTCTTTTATTTATTTGACAACAAGGATAGGGTGTTAACGAAGGATCATTTTTTTGATTACTTATGGCCGCTTGAAGATCGAAATCAAAATATCATCAATGTCCACATAAAAAAGATCAGATCAAAAATTCATGATTCATCAGGTACCATCCTACAAAATATTTACGGAGAAGGGTATCGGTTAAATACCTACATAAAGAAATGACACTAAAGACAAAATATCGCTTATTATTATTTACTGCTATAGTCAGTGTTCCAATCGTATTGTTAGGGATCAGTGTGTCGATGTCTATTATTTATGAATTCGCTTTTAAAACTAGAAATAAAGGCACCCCATTCCATGAATCTTTCGCTTATCCAACGATGCTGATTGTGTTCTTCCTATCATTATGTTTGCTAGCATTTTTATTTTCGAAATCGATTAATTCATTACTGACGAAAATTAATATGCTAAACAAAACGATCCGTGACTTAGCGAGTAATGAAAGTACACCGAGTACATTAGAGGTTGGTAGTGAGGATGAAATTGGAGAGTTAATTCAGTCAGTTAACATACTAATTGAGCGAACCACTTATCGGGAACTAGAGCTTAAACAACAGCAGGAGCTGCAAAAAGAGCTACTACAAAAGCTTAGACACGACATTAATACCCCGTTAACAGCAATCCGTTTACAATTATTTTATCTAGAAGATTACTATAAGGAGCAACCTAAATTGGTGGAATCCTTAAATGAGCAAATACAATATATAGCTAGCCTAACGAATGAATTTAACTTGCAGACCTTAGACACAATGGAGAATTCTTATATCGTTACGGAGGAAGTGCAACTGACGACATTGTTAGAAACGATGATAAAAAAATGGAGCTATTTATATAGAATGCATAACATTGAATTAATTTTTCATTCAGAGGATGCCCATTTAACATGGACGAGTAATGAACTATGGCTCCAACGCATGTTCGATAATGTGTTCCAAAACACAATGAAACATTCAAAAGCTACAAAGCTCGAGATAACAATAAAAGATAGTAAGGTTTTCATGATGGATAATGGTACTGGCTTTGAACAAAATCTTGAAAGCGGGGGACTTGGTTTAAAGATCATCGATGACATTGCTAGAATTCTTCAAGTAACTTATGCACTCCATACAAACGAAGATGGGACATCATTTTGTTTTTCTATTTCAACTTAAAAACAACGGCTTTTTCACTTTGCCGTTGTTTTTTTATTACATCGAAAAAAGCTAGGTGTTACTGCACGGCTACAAATAGACAGCTGTTTTGGCTTTCCATGTTGTTTAACGATGCTTTACTTATCTTGGAGAAATCATCCTTATTTTAGTTAAAGAAGACTGCTTTAGAAACCAGAAGTAGCAGTTCTACATCTTTTCAAACTATACTATTTTATTTCAAGGCTGTTTTCGTAAAGATTGTTGCTCTTCAATTAACGGGGCAGGATTGTTGAAGAAGGGTTGGATTATTATGGTAAAATCTTATTGTGAGGGGTGAGGAAAATGGTTAAAAAAACTGAAACAAATAGTAAATCTATAATTTCATTAACTCTTGGTATTCTTTCAATCATAGTACCTTTTATTGGATTAGTTCTTGGTATTATTGGAGTAGTTTTATCAAGAATAGCAACAAAGGAAATTGCTAAAAGAAATGAAAATGGTAGAGGTTTAGCAATCTCTGGTTTAATTTGTAACGTGATCGGGATTATCATTCAAACCTTTGCAGTATTGTCTATTATCGCTTTTTATTCACTCACTAGTGTAAGGTAGTATTGCAGGTTCTTATGACTAACGGCGCAGGTTAGTTAAATAAGGAAATTGCTTTCGTTTGTAGAAGTCATGTCGGGGGGATTGGTGTAATGGATAATAATATTTTGATGTTCACAATACTCATTTTATTTCAGTTGGCAGTCGTTAGTATAGTTTTGGCTATTTTTTCCTCAGTCTTTGTGAAAAGCAGAAAGAAAGGATTTGTGTTTTTAACAATCTATATTTTACTAAGTATATACAGTCTTTATAATGTATATAAATACTCTGCGATATTGGGTAGTAGTATGTTAATAATCTACATTAGCTTAGGAGTAGTAACTTATTTTGTTATTAAAAAGAGACTCTCAAATGGAACAGAAATTTAGATTCTTCAAGTAACGGGGTGCTTTACTTTAATAAGAACAGGACTTGTGTTTATGATTAATTTTCTTATACACAAGTCCTTTTGTATGTTTCCACATTTGCTCCTACAGCCACAATTAGACAACCTGTGTATGATTCATCTACTCTACTTTCCAACCATCACAAGCTCATTAATCTCATTTAAGAGCCTGTAACAGCCAATCTTTCTTGTTAGTACTACATTCACGTTACACCAATATTTGTAGAAAATATGCTATACCGCACCAAATAACTGTCGATTTTGAATTTTGTGATAAAATCATAGCGAAGGGGGTGAATACTATAAACAAAAAGGTATTTGTAATTTTCGTAATGGGTTTTCTTACAACAGCTCTTGCATTACCATTGCTGAGTTCGTTGGGTGTACCTTCGTTTGATGTTGTATTAACTGCTCTGTTTGGGGAAGGAAATATATGGGCATTGGTTTTTTCTTTAACGTTAATCCTTCTAGCCACATTTGGTGTTGGGAAGGCTATAAAAAGCTATAACTAAAACTACAAAATCAAATCTTTTTCACAAACGAGTGCTTTCCTTCAATAAGAACGGGACTTGCGTTTATGATTGAATCTCATATATGCAAGTCCTTTTGTATGCTTCCACATTTGCTCCTACAGCCACAATTAGACAACATGTGTATGATTGATCTACTCTACTTTCCAACCATCACAAGCTCATTAATCTCATTTAAGAGCCTGTAACAGCCAATCTTTCTTTTTAGTGCTACACGCATATCACACTAATATTTGTGAATATATTACACTTCACCAAACAACTGATTTATCAGTTATTGAACTAACGGTGCAGGTTGTTGAACAATAAAATTATATATGAGGGATTTAAATGAAAACGAACGAAGATGTAGTTTGGGATATGATTAAATACTTTTTTTCTTATCTTAGATACCTCACTCTTTCAAAAGAAGAAAAGATTGAAATTAATATTTGTTTAATTAAAAATAAATACTGGTTCCAAGAACTAATGATTGCTGAACCTTCTAAGCTTAAATTGATAGAAGAAGATGAAGAGATTAGGCGATATCTATCATCGAGAAAGATGGTTAGAAAATTGCAAGGGTACAAGGAGGAACGGCAGCGTTTTAAAGGAATTTTAAACGATAGATTAAATTGTTATTAAGCTAAAGGGTGTCTACTTAAAGATTATTGAGTTGCATAAACAGCTCTTTTATATTATTGAGCAAACGAAATAAGAACTATATTATAATGGCAAATAATGTTGATGCAGAGTGTGAATAATTTTATTTAGGAGTTCAACTATGAAAATTATGTATCAGGCTATATTAAACAATGCCTTTAAAAAACGAGTATTAGTGTTTAGTTAACTTTAAAATAAGAAGTCTCCTATATAGTTGGGGAATTCTGTTTACATAGTAGAATCCATATGATAATTTTAGGTTAATTATTAAAAAGGTGGTAAAAAAATGAAGTTGATGCATGTTTTGGGTATAGTTGTTTTAACAGCATTATTGAGTATAAGTGGTACGTTTTTGATAATGAAAAAGAACTATGAAAACGAAGATTCTAAAAGAGTCGAGACTGAATCGGAGAACGTTCAAACAATTTCTAAAGAAGATGAAAAAGAAAAGTTTGTATCGACGGTGGATACGAGTGGTATGGGTTGGGAAACCCCAGAGTTTTCGAAAAGGGTTGATGAGTGGAAAAGTGGTGATGAACCCTTTGTTGGTAACCTAGTAGAAGAAGTAATTCAAGAAATGGCACACCAAAAGGTGATTGCTAAAACAAAAGAAGGCTCTATCATGATAACACCAGAAAGAATCGACACTTTAATACAAATGGTAGAGGGAAACAAAGATAAATATGAACGTCGTGCAATGTCTGATAAATATGCGCCTTATGAAATATATCTAGATATATTAAAACGTTGGAAAAAAGGTGATTTTTCAACAGTTGACGTTGACCATAATATTTTAATGATTATTCAAGGTGGGAAACCGCCTGAAGGTTTAGCAACAGGAATAGCTTCAGAGGAACAAGAGATAGATTATATATTCCAAGTTTTTGGTAAAGAAGTAAAAGAAGTCTTCGGAACAACCGAAAAACGGAATTAAATTATGTTTATATTTCATAGAAAAGGCAGTAATGACAAGGGTTTATTCTTTGTTATTACTGCCTTCTTCTAATGGCAAATAAAGTCAAACTGTATGAACATGAATAAAACTATCGGAGTGCTTTACTTCAAGATGGGATTCCGTATAGATCTTATCTTTTTCTTATTCAACTAAAGGGGCAATTTAGTTCAATAAGCAGTAATGGAATCTGTATATTTTAAATGGTAAAATTAATTAAAATTGGCACTGATATTCACTCTGTTCATCCTTATAGTAATTGTTGAAATTAAGGAGGGGGTAAACAATGCTCAGTAAAAAAGGGATATTATCAACATTATTTTCAGTAGTAGGACTTATTTGTGTAGCATGTTTTTATTACTTTCAACTTAATACTGCTTGGTTATTCTTCGTTGGGGCTATTATGTTCGTCATAGGAATAATATTTAGTGTTCAGAGCTTTAAAAAAAGAGAAAAAGGATTTTGGAAGTATTCCCCTATGATTGTTTTTGGAGTTTATGTCATTGGCGTTTCATTGTCAATCATACTTCTTGTGTTTATGGGATAATCTTGAACTACTTCCACTTATAGGAGGTGGGAGTTTTCAGTCGGAAAATGATAAAAGGTTATATTTTATTTTTAAAATTTTTCTCTTAACTAACGCATGCTTTACTTGAAGATAATTTTGCTGCTTGGACAGCTCTTTTCTTATTGCTAACGGAGCAGAAGAGTTGAACAAGGGGAAAGGCTTCACCCCAAAAAAACTATTCATAGATTGGAGGAATTAAATGCATTATAAAGTTGAAATAAATATTCCAATTTTCACTAATGAAGTACCTGAATTAAGAGAACTTGTTGGATGGGATAGAAGAGAAAAAGATTACCCAACATTATTTAGGCGTTGTAATTTCTGGGCTGGGGTAAGAAATGAAAGTAATAGATTGATTGCTTTTGGTTATGTGTGTGGGATGGGTTTAGAACATGGTTATATGGAAGATATAATAGTTCATCCTGAATATCAAGGGCAAGGAATTGGAGTAGAGTTAGTAAAGGAATTATTGAGAAAGTCTGAACGTTTTGGATTAGGGATTGTAACTGTATCATATGAGGAAAATAAAACTAACTTTTATAAAAAGTGTGGCTTTACAACTGGTGCAGGTGGTGTATGGCAATCTGGTAAATAAAATCCTATCCAACTAATGGATGCTTTACTTGAAGATAATTTTGCTGCTTGGACAGCTCTTTTTTCTTACTTTACTAACGGTGTAGGTTGGTTGAAGAAAGGTCAAATTTATTTTAAGGTTATTTTAGGGAGGAGATAAGCAATGAGGGCACCTTATCAAGTTTTGGTATTTCCTTATATAATCACTGACAATTCTATTGAATATGCGATTTTTAAGAGAAGTGATTATGGATATTGGCAGGGATTAGCTGGTGGTGGAGAAGAGGGTGAGACTCCTATTGAATCAGCTAAACGAGAAGCATTTGAAGAGGCTGGTATTACAAGAGATTATCCATATATTGAATTAGATTCTATGTCTTCACTACCAGTAGAAGATGTAGTTGGGAATTTCCTTTGGGGAGAAGACGTTTATGTGTTAAAAGAATTTTCTTTTGGTGTTAAAGTTCCTACAAAAGATATATCTTTATCAAAAGAGCACCTCAACTACAAATGGTTATGTTTTGAAGAGGCAGTAACGCTTTTGAAATGGGATAGCAATAAAACGGCGTTATGGGAATTGAACAAAAGGTTATTAAATCGGATTAACACTAAGCAAATGTTTGTGAAAGAAAATACTTAAGCTAACGGGGATAAAGCTAGTTTCTTCTTAGATTACGAGGCAGGTTAGTTCAACAGTGTTGTTTAACAGGGAAAAGTAGCAGAGGGGGTGAGAAAGCTTTTGGTACATAAAATCGTTTATCCAGTACTGATATTTATTGTTTGCGTATTATTAGCCATCGTTATCTCCTTGAATCATCATCGAAATGCCACAAATGACTTTTATCATTTAAGATTGTCTGGAGAAAGTCCCCATTGGGAGATAAATGGTTACCAATTAGATCTGACTTCGGGGATTCTTAAATCGGGAAATGGTAAGCTTCGATTTAAAACAAGAGGGAATGTTTACACTACTAATTATTTTGTCTTTGAAATGAATGCCGTTATAAACGATAAAGATATAACCCTGCAAAGTAAAGCAGTCTCAGGACCTGAAGATTTTAAAAACGAAGTTGATACTGGAGCTATCGAAGGACCACCACCAATAACGAAGGACGGAAAGTCCATAAAGTTTAAAGATATAGATAAAATATATGCGGTGATTCATTGGGAAGGACAAGACGATGGAATAGTACACAAAGAAATTATAGATTTGTATGAGCTAGCGAACTAAAACTAAGCAATCGGGAGCGATTGTATAATAAGCATCCGTGTTCTTCTTCAACCAACGGGGTGGTTTAGTTGAAGAAGATAGACATACTAGAAGCAACAATCTTTGAGAAAACAGCCTATTTCAAAGACACACCGATCTTAGTAGTACTATTTTTTATTACCAATGTTGCTGTTTCACTCGGATGGCTAAGGAAAATAATTTGAGAAGATGCTTTTTGATGCTGATAGTCCATCAATATTCAATTTAGGATTTTTTTAGTTTGTATTTTTATCATTATTGCAGAAACTAATCCGATACTAAGTGTTGTAGCAAGAAGAATGAATGCTAATGTAAAGCTACCAGTTTTCATAAAGTAAACAGATATAATGGGCGCAACACTTGTTCCAGCAAATAAAATAACCGTATACATAGAGACTGCAATGCCACCCATATTCCAGCCTAATTGACCAACAAGTGTCACTAATGAAGGGACAGCAAGAGCAATGCCACTGACAAATATGATACTAATTATGGTTAAACCAATTATGTTTGAAATAACGCTCATCATGATTAGTGCGATAATCGAAAGAGTCAAGGCAACTTTAAGCACAAACAAGACATTGAATCG
>Ga0209025_1002504_pt1 | contig 19263 bp, 19 predicted proteins | sample AraplaMF_Col_mLB_FD_184256 | JGI IMG/M metagenome (GOLD analysis project Ga0209025, IMG submission 184256) | Arabidopsis root microbial communities from the University of North Carolina, USA - plate scrape MF_Col_mLB (SPAdes) (version 2) | ecosystem: Host-associated > Plants > Roots > Endosphere... | reverse complement strand
ATGGATAGTGATGTATGGGTAACCCAGATGGATGCAGATCGCATCTCCGATGTGGTGAAGGTCCTTGTTGGATCAGGAATTCAGGTGCACTCCGTACAGAAGATGAATCCCACGCTTGAGCAATTATTCTTGCGAATGACAGAAGGTGAATCCATTGAATAGAATCTTGCCTCTAGTCCAGAACGAGACCATCAAGATGATGAAGAAAAGAAGGTTTCTTGTTGTTATTCTAATCTTGCTCGTGCTTATTCCGGTGTTTACCTATGCACAGATGAAGGTTGCGCAGAATAATCGAGAGAAATTCAAGGATTGGCGTCATACGTTGCAGCAGCAGATTACGGACAATCAGAATTCCTTAGCAAGTGATCGTGTGCCAGAGGAATGGAAAAAGTTCCGCCGGATTATGGTGCAGCAATGGCAATATTATTTAGATCATGATGTTGATCCCAGCTCACCGAATGGCGTTACCTTTGTGAAGTCTTTTATGGAAAACTCTTCATCGTTATTTATTCCCTTACTCGTGATGGCAATAGCATCAGATATTGTTTCCTCGGAACGGACGACGGGGACGATTAAAATGCTTCTAACGAGGCCAGTCCGAAGGTGGAGAATTTTGCTTAGTAAATTATTGACGTTGACGATCTTCGTCGGATTGATTATATTGACAACATTCGTGCTTAGTTATTTGATCTCGGGTAGTGTATTTGGATATAATGGCTGGAATCAGCCTGTATTTACAGGATTTCAGATTAGCGGTGTCGAAGTGGATATGACAGGTGTACATCCTGTGCCGCAGTGGCTGTATCTGATTATGCAATGCGGGCTAATTTGGTTCTCCAGTATGGTTGTGGCGATTCTGGCATTCATGATTTCGGTGTTGGTGCGCAGTACCGCAGCGAGTATTGTAACCATGATGGCAGCGATTATCGCAGGCAGCATTCTGACGAATATGGCTTCATCCTGGCCGAGTGCCAAATATTTATTTATGGTGAACTTACAATTAACGACTTATTTGGCCGGTTCACCGCCGCCGATTGAAGGAATGACATTGCCGTTTTCCTTGATGGTTCTAAGCATATGGGCATTGGCAGCGCTCTTCATTAGCTTCCGTGTCTTTACGAAACAGGATATATTGAATTAGAATGAACAATTATGACGTTTAAAGGGGGAGCATGAATGGTCGAACAGATCGATTTGTTCAACAGTGAATCTGCACAGGGCGGAAATTCCGTGACTGGCTACGATGCTGACGACATTCAAGTGCTCGAAGGGCTGGTTGCCGTACGGAAAAGACCGGGTATGTATATCGGCAGTACCAGCACATCGGGATTACATCATTTGGTGTGGGAAATCGTCGACAATGCGGTCGACGAGCACTTAGCAAAATATTGTTCGAAAATTGACGTTACCTTACATAGAGACAATTCCATTACTGTCTTTGATAATGGTCGCGGTATTCCTACGGGGATGCATAAGACAGGGATTCCAACCCCGCAGGTTGTCTTCACGATACTGCATGCGGGCGGTAAGTTTGGCGGCTCTGGTTATAAGAAATCTGGCGGGTTGCATGGGGTTGGTGCATCGGTTACGAATGCATTGTCTGAATGGCTCGAAGTCGAAATTTATCGGGACGCGAAGATTCATCGCCAACGGTTCGAATATTGGGTTGATGCAGACGGGAAAGAACATGTCGGCGAACCACGTTCAGGACTTGAAGTGATCGGGAACACGAACCGTACGGGGACGAAAGTAACATTCAAGCCGGATATTCGTGTATTCCAGGGTGGAATTCAGTTCAATTACGATACATTAGCGGAGAGATTGCAAGAAATTGCTTTCTTGAACTCGGGATTGAAAGTAACGATCAAGGACGAGCGAAGTGATAAGCAAGACGTGTTCTATTATGAAGGCGGCGCGAGTCAATTTGTTCAATACTTGAATGAAGATAAATCGGTATTGCATGAAGTGATTCATTTTGCAGCGGAGAGAGAAGAGATTGAAGTCGAAGTCGCACTTCAATACAATGACGGTTATACCGAGACGATTGCTTCATTCGTTAACTCCATTCCGACGCGGGGTGGGGGAACGCATGAGACTGGGTTTAAGACCGCATATACACGTGCGATGAACGAGTACGCGCGTAAGAATAATTTCCTGAAGGAAAAAGAGAAAAATCTCGATGGGAATGATCTTCGTGAAGGTATGATGGCGGTCATTAATATTAAAATGTCTGAAGTTGAATTTGTCGGACAGACGAAGGACCAGCTCGGAAGCGTATCTGCACGTAGTGCGGTAGATGCTGTCGTATCAGATAAAATGGCATTGTTCTTAGAGGAGAATCCTCAGGTCGCTCAGACACTTATTAAGAAAGCTGTTCAAGCTTCGAAAGCCCGTGAAGCCGCACGTAAAGCGCGCGAGGATGTTCGTAATGGCAAAAAACGCAGTGAAAGCTCGAATCTGAATGGTAAGCTGACACCAGCGCAATCCAAAGACTATTCACGAACAGAACTCTTTATCGTCGAAGGGGATTCTGCGGGCGGTTCAGCGAAGCAGGGCCGCGATTCGAAGCTGCAGGCAATCCTTCCGCTTAAAGGGAAACCGATGAATCCAGAGAAAGCAAAGCTAGCTGATATTCTGAAGAATGACGAGTATCGTGCCATTATTAGCGCGATTGGCGCTGGCGTTGGAGCAGAGTTCGAGAGCGAAGAGAGCAACTACTCCAAAGTCATTATTATGACGGATGCGGACACAGATGGTGCGCATATTCAGGTATTGCTATTGACATTCTTCTATCGGTATATGAAGCCGTTGATTACTTCTGGACGTGTATATATTGCTCAACCGCCGCTATACAAAATCACGCGGAAGACTGGAAAGCTGGAGACGGTGCGTTATGCGTGGACGGATGAGCAGCTAACGAATTATTTGAAAGAATTCGGCAAGAATTACGAACTGCAGCGATATAAAGGACTTGGGGAGATGAACCCTGATCAGCTATGGGAGACGACGATGAATCCAGAGTCGCGTACCTTGCTGCAAGTGCAGATCGAGGATGCTGCGAAGGCAGAGCGTCGCGTATCGACGCTCATGGGCGATAAGGTCGATCCACGTAAGCGTTGGATCGTTGAAAACGTTGATTTTACAGAGTTTGAAGAGTAGAAGGGGGAGAACTGATGAGTTTATCGGAACAGTTTTTACCTGCATTTTTAGAAGAAGTTGTCGGTGATCGATTTGGCCGATATTCCAAATATATTATTCAAGACCGTGCCATTCCCGATGTGCGTGATGGGCTCAAGCCTGTACAACGCCGGATTCTGTATGCGATGTATGATTCTGGCAATACGCCGGACAAGCCATATCGCAAATCTGCGAAAACAGTCGGGGACGTTATGGGGAACTATCACCCACACGGGGACTCTTCGATCTATGATGGTATGGTGCGTATGGCACAGCCATGGAAGATGGCGCATATGCTCGTGGATGGACACGGGAACTGGGGATCGATCGATGATGATCCACCAGCAGCGATGCGTTATACCGAAGCAAGACTTTCGCCGATTGCGATCGAGCTGCTTCGTGATATTGAGAAACGTACGGTTCAATTCAAAGATAATTTTGATAACACAACCAAGGAACCTGTCGTCTTACCAGCCCGCTATCCGAATTTGCTCGTCAATGGGGTGAGCGGGATTTCAGCGGGTTTCGCGACGGAAATCCCATCACATAATCTACGTGAAGTCATTGATGCATGTATTGCACTGATGGAGAAAGAAGACATGACGGTTGAGGATCTGATGCAGATCGTAAAAGGTCCAGACTTCCCAACCGGCGGGATTATTATGGGTGAGGAAGGAATCCGTGACGCTTACCGTACAGGGAAAGGCCGGATCTACGTTCGCTCGAAGACAGAGATTGAAGATTTACGTGGCGGCCGCCAACAAATCGTGATTACGGAAATTCCTTATCAGGTTGTGAAGGTACGCCTTGTCACGGCGATTGAGAACATTCGACTCGAGAAAAAGGTTGAAGGGATCACCGAAGTTCGAGATGAGAGTGGACGCGATGGGATGCGAATTGTAATTGAGCTGAAGAAAGATGCGGATGCGCAAGGCATTCTAGCCTACCTGCTGAAGAAGACGGACCTACAGGTTACATACAACTTCAACATGGTTGCGATTGTGAACAAGACGCCAATGCAGCTTGGCATTCGGTCTATTCTGAGCGCGTACATCGATCATCAGAAAGAAGTTGTGACGCTTCGGACACAGTACGAGCTTGAGAAAGCAGAAGACCGGGCTCACGTGCTCGAAGGCTTGGTGAAGGCGCTCGATATTCTGGATGAAGTCATCGCGACGATCAAGGCATCGAAGAATCGTCAAGATGCACAGAACAACTTGGTTGCTAAATTCCAATTTACGGAACGTCAAGCGGATGCAATCCTGACATTACAGCTCTATCGTCTGACGAATCTAGAAATTACATCGCTTGAAAAAGAGCATAAAGAATTGATGAAGAAGATCGCTTACTTGCGTTCGATCTTGGATAGCAGCAAGAAGTTGATCGGTGTTATCAAGAATGAATTGTTAGAAATTCGCGAGAAATACGGCATTGATCGCCGTTCTATCATTCAGGGGGAAGTAGAAGAAATTAAGGTGAACCTTGAAGTGATGGTGACACCGGAAGATGTCCTCGTGACCTTGTCGAATGAAGGGTACTTGAAGCGGACGAGCATGCTCTCCTTCACCCGTTCAGGAGGCGAGCTTGAGAGCTCAGGGGTCAAAGAAGGCGATTACGTGAAGTATCTGATGGAAGTGAATACGATTGACTCCATGCTGTTATTTACAGCCAAGGGGCAATACTTCTCTCTGCCTATCCATCAAATTCCAGAGTTCAAGTGGAAAGATAACGGAACGGCTATCGTCAATGTCATTCCTATCGCCAAGGAAGATCGGATCGTGAATATGATTCCGGTCAAGAACTTCGAAGAAGCTGGCCAATCGCTTGTATTCGTAACCAAGCGGGGACAGGTGAAACGGACCGAGTTGAAGGAATATATGACGAATCGTTCGAGTGCGATTGCGGCATGCAAGGTGAGCGATCAAGATGATGTGATCTCGGTAACCCTTAGCGATGGTGCGAAGGAACTGCTGCTTGTTACGAAGGAAGGCATGAGCATTCGCTTCAAAGAATCTGAAGTGAACAGCATGGGTCGTGTATCCGGCGGTGTTCGAGGCATTCAGTTGAAAGACACGGATGAAGTGGTATCTGCGTTATGGGTCGATAGTGACGAGGGTGAAGTGATTGTTGTCTCAGACCTAGGGTATGGCAAGCGGTCGTTACTCGCTGATTATCCAGTGCAAGGCCGCGGCGGCAAAGGGATTATCACGTTTGAATTCAAAGAGGGCAAACGTGTGCGTCCGAACGGAAGTGAGATCGTAAGGGCATTCTATTGCCGAGAGGCATATGTATTGACGGTTGCAACAAGCGAGCATAAATTGCATACCTTCTCAACCGAGCAGCCACCGATTGATGAACGCAAGTCAGTTGGGAAATCGTTGGTGCCTCTGGATAAGAAAGAGACCGTCATTGACATCTGGCGTGTATAGACAGCATTCCATGTCATGAAGAACCCCTAAGTAGGTTTGGGTTAGAGCATAACGTTCTAGCTCCAAACCCGACTTAGGGGTCTTTGATGTTCATCTTTTGTTTATGCTTTACCGATATATTAATCAAATGGTTTATGTGGAGGGTCCAAATCTTCTTTCAGCTGCAGTGCAATGTTTAGGATGAGCCACAACGGGGCCGGTTCATCCAATCGATCTAACCACTCAGGGTCCTTAATGAGTCCGGCTTCGATGGCTTTTAAGCCGATTGTACGTTTCTTCTGGTCCATATTGCGAGCCCTCCTTTAACCTTCGCTTGATGCGCTTAAAAACATTATTAAAGCGTTAATGACCTCGATATAGGTTTTTATCACATCTTATGTTAAAAAGTTCAGTTATGTTCCAGTGACACCTTGTGGTATAATTTGGAGAATAAGACGAGCTAGAGCTGCCGCAGAATATGTTCTAGGGGGAGAGGTATCAAATGCATACGTCGGACTTTGTAAAGCTTTGGTCTAAATTATCCAAAGACTATCAAAATCATATGGAGGATCATCTTGCGCCTACACTGACGGAATCTCAACTCGAAGTGCTGGAAGTGGTTGCGCAGCATGAGCAGATGAAACCATCCGATCTATTACCGTATTTAGAAACAACACCAGCTGCGATCACGACATTGCTCGACCGGATGGAGAAGAACGAATTAATTGAGCGTGTGCGGGATTCCAATGACCGTCGTATCGTCTGGATTCAGATTACAGACCGCGGCTTGCATGAGAAGAGCCGAGGCTCGCAACTTCGCAACGAATACATAAGTAACGTCTTGAATCGCATCTCGGCTCATAATCAGCAATTATTTATTTATCTATTAGGCAAAATATCGAATAACGCTTAAGTCTCAGCTTGGACTTGCACTGGAACTGCAAGAGAATGAATATGTTGGTCTAGTTCCTTCTGTTTCTTTTTCAATGCTTGATACGTTGAAATGGATAAGTTGAGTTGATGTTCTTGGATTGTTTTTTCTACCGGCAGGACAACGTATTTACGTGCGTTTCCTTTGCCGGTTTTTTGTGTCCAGGTAAGATGGGTATCAACATTACGGATCTTGATTATGCCGTTAGGGAAGGTCTTCTGAATATCGGCGCTAAAGATGACACCATAGTCCGTATATTCGTCATTCATGTTCGAGATGAAGTTGCCCATGGAGTAAATGATATATCCCTTACGAATCGATCCATCGGATTCGGTAACTTTGACTTGTTCTAGCGGTTGAATGACGTGCGGATGTGATCCCAAAATGATATCTGCACCAGCTTGAATCAGTGACCTTGCAAGCTGTTGCTGGGTGCTATTCGGCTCCCGTTGATATTCAATACCGAAATGCAGAGCAATTACGACGACGTCAGCTCCTGCTTCTCGGAGTGCTCGAATATCTTCCTTGATGCGAAGAGGGCTTAGATGAGAGACGAGATAAGGTTTATCTCTGGGAAGTGTAATCCCGTTCGTCCCGTATGTATAAGCAAGAATGCCCATTTTGATATCGTTTTTCGTCATGATGGTTAATTTCTTGGCTTCATCCTCGGATGCAGCGGTGCCTTTTGTCACAAATCCTTGTTCTTTCAGACGCTTTAATGTGCGAATAACGCCTACTTCCTTACGGTCCATGGCATGATTATTCGCTGTTGTAACGATGTTGAACCCCGCATATTTGAGCGCTGAGGCCAGCTCTGGCGGTGCATTGAACATCGGGAAACCTGAGTAACGTAAATCGGCACCAGCGATTGGGGTCTCTAGATTCGCCCAGACGAAATCGCCCTGCTCTAAAATCGGTTTGACTTGGGTGAAATAGGGATTGAAATTGTATTTCCCCGTCGACTTGTTATAATATGCAGGCATCTGCGGCATATGCATCATGATATCACCGACAGCGATAAGTTTGGCTTCCTTCGTATAGGATTCTACAGGTTGGTCTTCCTCGGACGAGTCAGGCTGAACAGCTGTATCATCTGGCTTTTGCGTCTTAGCCGGTGTTGGCGGCACAGGATGAGGTTCGACCTGCGCACTTGTAGTTTGCTGAGGTTGAGCCTCTTGAGAAGGCATCTGACAGCTTACTAGCAGCAAGATCATCCCTAGAAAGATACAAAAAAGCGCAAGTCTGGACTCGCGCTTATTAGGGTTGTTCAAATTAGACATGCAATTCACTCCAACGATTCCATGGGAACATGTCTGGAGGCGGGGAATGAAATAGCAATGGTTCTTTGGTGACCGGATGTGGAAATCCGAGTTCATAAGACCATAGTGCAATTTGCTGCCCCGGCTTATTGAGATGTGCCCCGTATTTTTGATCGCCAATTAATGGACAACCGATTGTATTCATTTGTACACGGATTTGATGAGGACGACCCGTATGAAGCGTAATACGTACCAGACTCAGCTGATCCTTCGAGCTCAGTACTTCATAGTCCAAGATCGCTTCCTTAGCATCGCGTGTACCCTTCGGAACGACGGATACTATATTGGTTCGTACATCTTTGAGTAAATGATGAACCAACTTGCCGCTCATGGCAGGGGGGGCTCCATGGACGACTGCCAGGTATTGCTTGTGCAGTGAACGATTGCGTACGTTCTCTGATAATCGTGATGCTGCCTTGGAAGTCTTCGCGAAGACCATAGCGCCGCCGACAGGACGATCCAAGCGGTGAACGAGCCCGAGATAGACGTTCCCAGGCTTGTTATATCGTATTTTGATATCCTCTTTGAGAAGGGTTAGCAGGTCGGGATCGCCTGTTGCATCCTCTTGCGAAGGAATATTAACGGGCTTCTCCACGACGAGCAGATGGTTATCTTCAAATAATATATGCACAGGCTTCAAAATTAAGCCTCCCAACGACCCAATATACCACAAGGCAAAGTGAGTCCGGAACGGGTAATTGGTAGCCCAATCTCACCGGATGTAAGCGTGCCGCCATAGCGTGATTTCATTGTCATGCTAAGCAGATTATGCAATACGGTTGGAGATAAGCCTGTCGTATACGAGTTCACGAGTACAAACAGAGGGTTGTCCGACATAATCTGTGTGCAGGATTGCAGGAATGGATAGAGGTTGTTCTCTAACTTCCACATTTCTCCATTAGGTCCTCTTCCATAGGAAGGAGGATCCATAATAATCGCGTCGTATTTATTGCCTCGGCGCTCTTCACGCTGCACGAATTTGAAGACATCGTCTGTAATGAAGCGAACAGGACGTTCGCCGAGCCCAGAGAGCTGAATATTTTCTTTGGCCCATTGGACCATGCCTTTAGCCGCATCGACGTGGCATACTTCAGCACCTGCCGAAGCACATGCAACAGTCGCTCCGCCCGTATAGGCGAATAGATTCAAGACTTTGATTGGTCGTCCAGCATTCTTGATTTTGTCCATCATCCAGCTCCAATTCACCGCTTGCTCAGGAAATAGACCGGTGTGCTTGAAGCTTGTTGGTTTGATATGAAAGGCAAGATCGCCGTAACGAACGGTCCAGCGTTCTGGAATTTGCTTCTTCCAATCCCATTGACCGCCGCCCGATGAGCTGCGATGATAGTGACCATGAACTTGACGCCATTCATTCGTTTCTTGTTCCAGAGGCCAGATGATCTGAGGATCCGGACGACGCAGGATGATATCTCCCCAGCGTTCCAGTTTCTCACCGTCCCCCGTATCGAGTAGTTCATAATCTTGCCATTGATTTGCTAAATGCATGTAATTGCCCCATCCTTCAGTTAAAGTAGTCTTTGTTGTCATCTGTTTAAGAGGTTGTTCAAAAAGTCATCTTTTGATCACGAAGTATTTCATGGAGCGTATCCGACATCGAATCTTGCGTTCATCCTCGAAGAGCATACGCTTACGATGTATGTTTCCTTCAGAAACATTTCAGGTACTCATTTAGGTTTTGCCTAAACTCCGTTCCTCTGAAAGTTTTTCGAAGAAAAACTTTCAGAGGAAGCATTGGCTTTTCGGATTCTCGCAACCTGAGTTTATGTTTACGATGTACGTTTTCTTCGAAAACGCTCAGGTGCTGAAAAGCCGACTTTTTGAACACGCACTTTAAGATATTTCGCTATTGAATTTGTAGCCTACACCGCGAACGGTGATTACATAAGTAGGGTTAGCTGGATCTGGTTCAATTTTTTTGCGCAAATTGCTGATATGTACCATAAGTGTTCGGGTATCTCCAAAACTCTCCGAGCCCCAGATATGTTGGAAAAGGTGATCGATTTTGACGACGGTGTTCGGTGTCTGTGCTAAATAGACCAATAAATCGAATTCCTTCGTTGAGAGCGCTACTGCCCGGCCTTCCTGTCTGACGGATCGACTTGCAAGGTCAATCTCCAGTTGTGGAAAGGATAACACTTGCTGCGGCTGACGTTCACGGTTGATATATGGGAAACGGTTGCGCCTTAATTGTGCCTTAACCCTAGCGACGAGTTGGCTTGGGCTGAAGGGCTTCGTAATATAATCATCACCGCCAACGGTTAAACCGTGAATAATATCTTGATCCTCGCTCTTACAACTCAGAAAGATGATTGGTACCATGGAGTGTTCACGAATTTCTTGACAAATTTCGATGCCGTCCTTATCTTTCAGTAGAATATCCAATATAATTAAATCCAGCTCGGATGTATTCACAATGTTGAGGGCTTCATCACTGTGATGCGCTACATAAACCTGATATCCTTCTCTTCGTAAATATAAAGAGATGAGTTCTGTTATTTCGATTTCGTCATCGACGATAAGAATGTTCATGGGACCCAATCACTACACCTCCGCTAAAACATTATAGCGAATTGTGGGATGGGAAGGCAATGTATACGTCGAAAATTTAAATAAATTGTGGAAATTTAGGTTTATTCTAATACAATAAGTAAAATGCAGGAGGGGAAAACGGGATTGATCAGACGTTATCTAGGACTATTTGCATTGCTCTTGGTTTTCTTTCTAGCGGGCTTTACCAGCTGCAGTGTAAAGCAGCATACACCATTTCCTGTTGCAGAGTCGGGGGTTCTTGATTTAAGAGGCTGGAATTTCGATCAGCAGGGTACCGTGATGATGAAGGGGAAGTGGGAATTCGTGTGGAACAAGCTGCTGGAACCGACGGATTTCAAGACACAACAGCAGCAGAATTTCATCCAAGTACCAGGTTCTTGGAAGCTCCAGGGCAAGGAGGTATCTCCACAAGGTTATGCTACCTATCGGTTGACGATACTGCATCATCCGATGGATCGTACCCTTGCGATTCGCATTCCTAATATTTTGACTTCGTATCGGATGTGGTTGAATGGGAAGGAAGTGGCTTCGGCTGGCACAGTAGGAACGTCGGTAGACGATGCGATTCCAGAGCAAATGCCCAAACTTGTATTTATGTCCGGGGACCGTGATCAAGATGAGCTTGTGATTCAAGTTTCTAACTTTCATCACCGAAGAGGTGGGATATGGAAGGAATTTGAATATGGAGCAAGTGAACAAGTCGTACATCATCAATACATTGTCTCATCACGTGACATGCTGATTCTCGGCATCATCCTCATGATGGGTGGATATCATTTCTGGTTGTATTTCTTGCGTAGACAAGAGCGAGCGGCGCTATACTTTGGTCTCGTCTGTATTATTATAGGCGTTCGGATGCTCACATTAGGAGACTGTTTCCTCGTTCAATGGTTCCCTTGGATTCCGTGGCAAGTATCTCTTCAAGTAGAATACATTTGTCTTGCGTTAGGACCGGTATGCGGGATGTACTATGTTAGTGAAATGTTTCCGCAGGAAGCCTACCCGCGAATGAATAAGATCTTATTCGCTGTGGCAGGAACCTTGAGTTTATTCGTTCTTGTCACAGAACCGATTGTATTTTCAAAATATATTATTATCTTCCAAGCATCACTCGGATTTATTGCGATTGTATCTGTCATCATCATGATCCGTGCGGTCAGACATCGTCGTCCTAATGCCGTTCTTGCGCTCGGGGGAGTATTCATCTTCGCAGCTTCTACAATCAATGATGTGCTCTATTACAATGAAATCTGGTACACCGGTGATATTACACATTACGGATTGCTCCTATTCGTTATCATGCAGAGTATGATTGTCTCGAAGCGTGTCTCTCAGATGATGAATGAGTTAGAAGATGTAACAAGTGAGTTGCGAGAATTGAATAATAGCCTGGAGACGCGGATTGAGAGTCGAACCGTGGAATTACGGCAGATGAATGCTAGCCTAGAGCAGTCGAATCTGGATTTAGAGCGTATGGAGGATGCAAGGCGAAGGTTACTTACGAATATATCGCATGATTTGCGTACACCGATGACATTAATTCAAGGGTATCTTGAAGCGCTTCATGATGACATAATCGTAGACCCCGATGAGCAGAAGAAATATATGCAGCTCATGCTGCGCAAAATGACGGGACTGAATCATTTGATCTACGATGTGTTCGAATTATCCAAATTAGAATCAGGACAAGTACCGATTCATATCAAGGAAATGCCCATTGAAGAGTTCATGGATCAAGTAGAACAAACCTATGCATTTGAAGTGGAAAATCGGGGGTTGCATTTTTATAGTGTGAGGCATTTCGAGAATGTCGAGCGAAATCGTCAATTGGTTATCCATATCGATCTGGAGCGTATGTTCCAGGTATTTAACAATTTAGTCTATAATGCGGTGAAATTTACACCGATCGGTGGCGAGATACGCATGCATTTCAGTTATTTGGAGGAGGAGCAGAAGTTCTGTATTCAATGTATGGATACCGGGATCGGTGTGTCGAAGGAAGATACGGTCAAAATATTCGAGCGTTTCTATAAAAATGATTATTCTCGTAATTCGAAGGGTGGGGGAAGCGGGATTGGATTATCAATCGCCAAAGAAATCATAGAGTCCCATCATGGTGCGATTTGGGTCCAGAGTGAACTGGGACAAGGCTGTCACTTCTACATCACGCTGCCAGCAACGTCTCATAAGCCTATTACATAACATTATTATTCTTTTTGAGTACGTCCATCAACAAGTTAATGGTGTTCTTTCGCTTAACATGATCCATCGTATCCAGCATGCGGATCATCTCATGTGTATCTTTGGAGGCTGGGCCGAATGTATCTCCACCGACAATATAATCAAGAGACACCTCGTAAAAAGTTGATAGTTTGATGAGCGTCTCATAGACAGGCTGGCGATTGTTAATCTCGTAATGGCTGTAGGCAGAGCGAGTGATTCCGATCGTGCGTGCGACTTCTTCTTGCGAAATTTTCCGTTGCAATCGTAGTTGTCTGAGACGTTCACCCATTGTCATGATTGGCATACTCCTTCATCGTTATTAACGAAAACCTACTATTAGTAATTTATGATACAATTTGTATCGTGTCAAGTGTAAATTCATATAAAATTCAAAATAATATAGCATTAGTTACGTAATGTATCACAAAAAGAGAGCTCTTTAGAGAGCTCTCTTTTTCATGTGAGACTATAGTTTCTTGCCAAGGACATGGGAGAGTGGAATGAAGCCAATATCCCGGCTATCTTTACTATGATTGCGATTGTCACCCATAACAAAGATGTGATCCTTAGGAACAACGAAGGTTTGTTCCGATAGGTCTAACATCGTCTCCTTAATATAAGGTTCCTTCAGCAATTGGCCATTACGATACACATGATGATCTCGAATCTCCAACGTATCGCCTGGCTTGCCAATCACACGCTTGATGAAGAATATCTCGTGTTCATCATTATGGGTTAGGAAATTGAAGAAAGGATTGTCCAGAAACTCGTCTGAGAAAGTACGATTTCGGTCGATCCTGCTATCAATAACAACAATATCTCCATAATTCGGGGTCATCGAGAAGGTATGTGTCCATTTGAGAATGAATAACCGCTCGGTGTCGTGCAGGGTCGGCTCCATGGAGTGTCCACTCACTTTGGTCGGTTGGATAATATACGTGCAAACGAATAGAGCTAGGATGAAGGACACCGCGATAGAGAAAACCCATCGCATGGCCTCTCGAAAGATACGCATACGTACTTGTGCTCCTTTCCACAAGGATAATTATTCTTTATACGTTTCGTACACCAATTAAGTTTCGCAGATCCCGACATGAATTTGGTATTGAAATCAGAAAGAGATGGCGTTATAATCCTAATGAAAATGATAATCATTATCAATAATATATAAAGAGGAGTTTGGATCGATGAATAATGTGTTAATGGTGTTTGCGAGTATGACGGGCAATACAGAAGAAATGGCGGATGCGGTAAGGGAAGGGTTAGCGTCCGGCAATGCAGTGATTACGGTCAAGGAAGTGTTCGATGCGAATGCATCAGAACTTGAAGCATACGAGGGAATCGTGCTTGGTGCGTATACATGGGGGGATGGAGAGCTGCCGGATGAGTTCTTAGATTTTTATGAAGAAATGGATGATGTGGATCTAAGCGGCAAAAAAGCCGTCGTATTCGGCTCGGCGGACTCGAGTTATCCACACTTTGGGGCAGCCGTCGATATCTTGATCGCAAAGCTGCAGGAACGTGGTTGTACCGTTGTCGCGGAAGGGTTAAAGGTTGAATTCAGCCCATCGGCAGAAGAGAAAGAGCAGTGTAAGGAACTCGGCAGACGCTTGCTCGGTCTGGATTAAGAAAGGATACGTCATGATGCATAATCAGCAGTGGAATGTTGGTTCCGTGTATGACACGGTCATTCATGAACAGGATGTCGAGTTGTATCTTCGCTGCCCTTGCTGCTATGAGCGGAAATTGAAAGAGCAGTTGAAGTCGCATATTCGATGGGAAGAGCATGTCGAGAAGAGTATCCAAGATGTATTGCTTGATTTCTACGCGATGATGCCGGAACAGCGGACAGAAAGAGCCATCGCGCATATCATCGAAAGACGATGGACGAAGAAAAACCTTGCATTCGAATCGGAAGAACAGCATCATCACATCAAAACCTACATTACAATGCATCTGAAAATGCTGCTTACCGACCTTCGACGTAGCGAGAATCCGATGTATCTGCTAACGGAAATGACGACGATGATCGAAGAGCTTGGGGCACACCTGACGATGCTGTTCCAGGTCATTGAATGGAGAGGCGCCCCGCAGGAGTCATCCTTTATTGTGCGGAAGCTATTCATTCATGATGAACCTCAGCTCATCAAATCGTATCTGCATATCTGTCTCTTGTTCACAACGCGGATGTTCGGTGTGATGCCGCAACGTATGGAGGTATTCACCCTCTTAACAGGCAAATCGTATATCATTACACCTGAACTGTCAGATATAGAACGTTCACTGGATTATGTTCGCGTCGTGAGCCGGTTGATGCAGGAGTGTGTGAGTAACCATCAAAATTGCTTGCGACATTGAACATCACGGTTAAGCCCGCTTTTTCGGCGGATTAACAGATAGATCAGGCAGAAGATGAGTAAAGCGACGAATTCTTCAGCAATTAAATAATAGGGATAGGGTCCCAGAAAATCCAAGATGGATGGTGTATTGGGCTTGTAGGCAAGGAACATATAGTTGGCATCCAAGATCCAGTTCACCGTTCCAACGACAATGACAAGGATATTCAAGAAGAGCATCGTGATGCCAATCGAACGAAGTCGCGGCCGATAATCCTCGACCCAAGTCATATATAATGAAGCTAGTACAATGGCAAGATGACAGATAAAGAAGTGAAAGTAGATGAAATGCGGATAAGGTACGAGCAAATTGGGGGTCAAGATCGCTTGCATTGCTCCACCGATCCCTGCAAACACCATGATCTGATACAGAAAATAACTGCGAGTCATGAGCATGAGGCACGAAAGATATAACGAAATACTACATAATTCAAGCGGTAAATGAACTTTCAGGTCCCATGTTCCATGTATCGTGTAGATACTATATAAGATGAGTTCCGGAATGATCATTGCGCCAATTATGCCCCAGCGAATCAAGACACGGATAGGTTGGTTCTGCTGAATGACCCTTCTGGAGAGCCATAGGATAAGCATGAGGGCTAACAGCAGGATGATCCAGACGAGATGCGGCCAATGATACATTCGAAAGCTGGGATCGGACTGAACCGAGGTGTAAATCATAGGATTCAGTTGCACAAAAGTTCACTCCTTATCAATAAATTCAACTCATTCTTTACAGTTATTGTAGAAGTTCCATCAGGAGGGTAACAGTCCTAACTTTGCATGGTACCTCTTAGGACTTTATCAGCATGTACGCTTAGGGTTGAATGGGACAGGAATGGGTACACTAGGCAGGAAGTTACAGTGATGATGAAATGAAGGAGGCATAGGGATGAACACCCATTCCACACACCTGATCCCGGCGGACCTGGATGAATCGACGATTACACAGCTGCAATCCCTCGAGTCGAAGATTCGGGATAAGACAGGATCTGAAGTTGTCCTGCTTGCTTATCGTTCTACGGAACACGATGCTTCTGATGCAAAGGCACATGTGTAAATTCGAATAATGAAGATCAGGGGTTCAAAGCATAAGTTTTTCCACCAAAAGCAGGAGTCATCCACGTTTCATGGGATGCCGCTTGCTTTTTTGCGTGAGAATGAAGGATTTCAGGTTTGCGCTTTTCGTCAAGGTGAGTTAAAATGATCCTTTCTAACCCTATCATATTGATACAGACTAAGGACGCGCAGGTGACGAGCATGATCGAGATTAAGCAATCCAAGTTAAGCAAAGGCGAATTCAATCGAGGTGTATTCGCAACTTGTGATATACCAAAAGGTGTTATTTTTCATGAAGCACCTGTTCTTCCATATCCGGAAGAAGAGCATAAACACATCGAGCAGACCGCTCTCGCAGACTATGTATTCGAATTTGGTGTGAACCATTCGGCAGTTCTGTTAGGATACGGAAGTTTATTTAATCATTCTTATGAGCCCAATGCCTCGTATGATCTCAATTTTGATCAACTTACCGTTGATTTCTATGCGTATACGGACATTAAGGCAGGGGATGAGATTCTGATCAACTATAACGGCGAAGAAGACTGTATGGACCCATTGTGGTTCATGGAGGACGCTGCGAAGTCTGAATAGAATATAGAGCATGATACGAAGAGGCAGAGGGAGATTCCCTTTGCCTTTTTTGTTATATCTTGAGTATTAGCGATTATAACTGAACAAAAATGAAACTGTTTTTGCGTATATAGGAAATATTTGGTTGATAAAATGAACAAAACAGAATATAATCGAGATTAATCAAGGGTAAAAATGAAAATACAGGAGGAATACTGCATGACAATTGAAGGTACAGGCATGTTCGCTGAGGAGCGTCGTGAGAAAATTCTTGCTTTATTGCACCAGCAGAAGCGGGTTTTGGCGAAGGAATTGGCCGAGACCTTCCAAGTATCGATTGATTCGATTCGTCGTGATCTGTCGATGATGGAAGAGCAAGGACTGCTGCAGAAGACGCATGGCGGAGCAATACCTGCGATGAAGGTTCGGCAATCGCCCCAGCCGCCGGAACAACGCTATGGAGAAGGTTCGCCTGAAGCGAATGCGATTGCGAAATTAGCGGTGTCATATATACGAGACAAAGACACGATATTTATTGGGAGCGGATCAATTGCCTATGTACTGTTACAGCATTTGCCTGATCACATGCCGCTCACAATCGTGACGAATTGTATGCGTGTAGCTGACGAATTGCGTGAACGGGAGTGGATTGATACGTATTTTGTTGGCGGCTTGGTCAAGGCATCAGGCAATATTACAGATGTGCTCGCTACTGAATTTATACGGCAGTTCAAGTTTGATATGAGTTTCGTAACAGGTGGAGGCATATCCGATGAAGGGATTTTCGTGGCTACGCCAGAAGTCGCTGCCTTCGCTCGAACAGTATCGTCGTTATCTCGAAGACGAATTGGTATCGCGACACATCAAGTCTTAGGAAATGATGGGTTTGCGAAAGCGGGTAAGATTGAGGATTTGGACGTCCTCATTACGGATGATAAGGCGGATCGGGAAGTCATTGAACGAATTCAATCGCTGGGCGTGAAGGTGATTACTACGCAAGGGATGGAGAATGATAAGCTCGAATTTACCGTGGAATTCCAGGATCTTAACGGAGTCACTTACTACGAGAATGTATGGGCACCAAGTTCAGCGGATGCGCAATTGCAAATTCAATTCAGACGCTCTGATGTTCGAGTTCGGGCGGTGACACAAGTGAGTCAACCATAAATCCTAAGTCTCTGCAAGGGGGATCTAATTATGAGTGACAATCTATACCATTTGGAAATTCAAAAATTATGCGACATGCAGCATCTTGGCACGATGATACAAGCTCCTGAAGCGATATCGGGCGGGTTCCTACATCGTATGTATTCGATATCGACTACACAAGGAAAATACGCAATAAAAGCCTTAAATCCCCAAATCATGCGAAGACCTGCTGCAATGCATAATTTCATTCGCTCAGAACGAATAGCTACGATGGGAGCCAGCCATATATCGGCACTTCCAGCGATTCAATCGAATGGATCAGCTATACACGAAATCGATAATCAATTCTTTCTCGTGTTTCATTGGATGGATGGTAAGAGCCTAGAACCTAGTGAAATTACGGGTCTCCATTGCGAAAAAATAGGTTCTATCCTGGCAGATATCCATCTTACGGATTTCTCAGCGTTATGCCTAACGCAGGAGGAGTCTCATGCAACGTTAATACATTGGGATGATTATGCTCGACAAGGAGAAGAAAATAACTCGGTGTGGGCGAACCAACTGCTTCAAATCAAGGACTCGTTGTACGAATGGGATGCTGGGGCCAATCAATCAGCACAATTCCTTGCATCAGATCGAATAATTAGCCATAGGGACTTAGATCCTAAAAATGTATTGTGGGATCATGACAAGCCTATCCTGATTGATTGGGAGTCGGCGGGGGAAATCAACCCTATGCAAGATTTGATTGAAACGGCGCTATATTGGTCTGAAGATGAATTCGGCGACATGGATAAAGACAGATTTTTAATATTTATCCGTAGCTATAAGAAGAAGGTTGGAGCAATTCAAGCGGATTGGCGCAAGGTGTTAGAACATGGTTTTATTAGCAAATTAGGCTGGTTGGAATATAGTTTGAAGCGGTCTTTGTGGTTGGAGTGCACGGATGAGGAAGAACAGCAGATGGGGACATTGCAAGTAACAGCGACGATCAATGCGATTATTCGCTATGCGGAAATGATTCCTCATATAGAGAGTTGGTTACATCAGGAGAGTGCTACGATTATCCACGAAAGTAACCAGTCGTCGTAATATCTGATTAAGCTGGTCCAGGTCTGTACTGGAACCAGCTTTTTTTGAGATGTTAGACCCTTCAAAATGGTGCACGTAATGTCGGACCTGCACAGATGACTTCTGCTATGCTAGAAATGTAGAAGGGAGCTGATCATGAATTTGTTAGAGAATATGAATAACGCATTACGGTATGTTGAAGAACACCTGACGAAGGAGATCGATTTTAAGGAAGTCGCGAGGATCGCCATGTGCTCGGAGTACCATTTTAAACGCATGTTTTCATTCTTAGCTGGGGTATCGCTATCGGAATATATTCGCCGCAGACGACTTACGCTTGCTGCATTTGAACTGAACAATCCGCACAACCGAATTATCGATATTGC
>Ga0209025_1002503_pt1 | contig 19269 bp, 13 predicted proteins | sample AraplaMF_Col_mLB_FD_184256 | JGI IMG/M metagenome (GOLD analysis project Ga0209025, IMG submission 184256) | Arabidopsis root microbial communities from the University of North Carolina, USA - plate scrape MF_Col_mLB (SPAdes) (version 2) | ecosystem: Host-associated > Plants > Roots > Endosphere... | reverse complement strand
TCGGATGGAAATATACGAAACAAAAAGGCGGTCACGTACTCGCGATTAACTCAAGCTTACTCATAACGAACAACCTACTAGGCCACAGTAAACTAACATATAAAGACTTTACTCCGCTCGCAACACTAGCATCGGACTGGGAAGTCGTTGTCGTATCAAAAGAATCAAACATAGAAAACGCAAAACAACTAATGGAACAACTAAAACAAGAGAAGAAAAACTTTAAAATCGGTGTTGCCCCCGGCCTAGGAAACGACGATCACCTATCATTCGTACAAGTAAGCAAAGCATTCGGCATAAACCCAGCCGAACTACAATTCTTCGTCTACGAAAACAAAGAAAAAATCATAAACGCCCTAACGAACAAACAAATCAGCGCCGCAACCATGACCCTATCCGAAGCCGAAAAACAATACAAAGCCGGCAAAATAAAAATACTAGCCGTATCCGCACCAAAACGCCTAGACCGACTGCCAGAAATTCCGACGTGGAAAGAACAAGGAATCAACGTCATATTCCAGCACTGGAAAGGTATTATGGGACCGAAGGATATGACAGAGGAAGAGGTTGTTTATTGGGATAGTGTTATTAAGAGGATGGTGGAGAGTGATAGTTGGAAGGGGATTTTGAGGGAGAGAGGGTGGAATTCTTATTATAAGGATAGTGGGGAGACTAGGGGGTTTTTGGAGGAGAGTTATGAGTGGTATGGGGGGATGATGAAAAATTAAAAAAAGATGGAGTACTAGATGCAATGAATGAGTTATTTAGTGATGAAGAGTATCAAAATTTTAACGGATATTGCTGAAAAAGGGTTTATATTTTAAATAGATTGCCAGGTATGAAAGGGGGTACTTGGCAATCTATTTATGGCAAAATGTGATAACTAAGATATGGAAGAGATCTTGCAACAATCCAAGCTCTATCAATCTATAAAATTTTAAAGCTTTTTATGCAAATCCTTAGCTAACATTATGTAAAAAAGGATGGAGAAATTAAAATTTTTATTAAATGATTTATAGTCGCTAAAATAAATAATAAATTTAAAAATCACTTAAATAAAATCGATATTTTTAAGCATAGAAACAATAACATCTCCGCGAAGCCATAGTTGTTGTTGATACATGCTGATACCGTTAATGACAAGTGGTTTCTTTGATGCATCACTGCCTGTTCCACGAATAAAAAATGAATGCTCTGTTGATTTAGGGAAATTAATTGATGTTTTAACAGTATTAGAACGTTTGTTGATAATAGGTTCATGATTTTTATCTAACTCAATTGTTTCCTCTAGTTTGTCATTATTAATTAAATAACGAACTTGTTCCCAGACAGGTTTGATATCATTTTCTATAATTGTATCATTCATAGAAAAGCGCTTAAATCCAAGGAATTTATTCTCTAGTAATGGAGCTTTCATAGAAGGCTCTTCGAAAATAATAAATAAAAATTGTTTTTCATGAAAGTAGTTATAGATAAAGGATTCATCAAATTGTATTTTTTGATCAATCCATTCCTTAAAATCAATTTGACAAAATTTCATATCTTCTGTACGGCGACTTTCGGTAGTTTGCACGATAGATTTTGGGACAATTCCAATCTTACTAAATAACTCAATTTTACTTAGTTTTTTCACTGTTCCCCCAAACATTTTTACAATGATTTGTTCCGAGATAGAGTTTGGCGCGGAGCCGTTTTTAGTTGGTAGAATGTCGAATTCGTTCATGAGCTCTCTAACCGTTTTATTTTTATATTTTTGGGTAAGATTATGTAATTTATTATCAAGTTCTTTAAAGTTTAAATATGTATCATCCAGATTTTCAAATTTATCTCCAAAATGTTTTTGGACTAGAGTTGATACGGTAGTCCGTTTTAGACGGAAACGAGGAGGATTAGGCCACTTAGGCGCTGTATCTATCAGCATCAAACTTTTTCGTAGTTCAGAAGAGATTCGAGGATATTCAGCTTTGGGGTCCTCGTATGTATCTTTTAAATGCTGAATAAAATCACGCACAATGAGCCAATCGTTTTTTAGAATTTCTTTATCTTCATCTGAAAACGTGTGGAAATGGTAACCTTCAATGAAAAATTTAGCATATTCAGCAGCTGTTACAGTTTCTGGAGAGTCGTAGTGATAATATACTAATAATAGATGCTCTAATTTATGCCAGAAGCTAGAGGTTTCAAATTCTTCATCTGTGATTGATTCAGGTGAAACAGCTGTAATTGACATAGGCTCTTTTGCCTCATAAATAATATTAGACTTGTTTTTAGTTCTACTATTCTTCTTAGGTCTACGAATGCCAGTTGTTTTTACTTCTGTTTCAATACCGTCCACAATTAAATCAGGTTTTTTATCTGTATCAGGTGGATAACCTAATACAGATTGTTCTACAACATCCCCAGCTATGCCGGTAATTTTAGGTGATTTAATAGTCTTTGCAAAGACATTGTTAATATCACAGTCTCCGAGTGTGTTACCTACAGCTTTTTGCAAAATTTTATCTAATTCTTTTCGTGTGAATTTATGTAAGGCCATGAGAGAATACTCCTTTTTATATTCTATGATTATATTCTATGTATATATAATACAGTATTTCATCTTATTGGTAATTAAATGTTATGAAGAACTTTAAATTTATTCCTTTTAGAGGAATAAGAGAGTTTATTTACTATTCTTTATAAAGGGGATATTATGTATTTAAATGAAGAAGAGGAAATTATATACAGAACAATGGTTTTGAAAAAGCTAATATAAAAAATTAGACATTAAATCGGATGTTCAATATAAATTGATAGAATATTATTTGGTTATTTCGATATAATTTCATTTTAATATAAAGTTTTGAGTGAGCTATAAAATATGAAAATATATTTATACGTCTAAAAATAGGAGGAATAAGATGTACCCTAGGAAAGAAGTATGTAGAGGAATTATTAATTTAATAGTTTTATAGTGAGTTATCTCTACATTGTTAAGATTGGTTATTATAGGAAAAGGAGATGAAAGGTTGAAAAAATTAGAGTTACTTAATCAATATACCCGTGAAGATATATATAATATTTTTGATGGTGTTACACCATTTACACCGGGTGCTGGTACATGGGGAATTCATGGTATTGTGAAAATTCCAGATCGTCCACGTGAGTATGTTTTCTTCGTAACCTTTGGCCAGGATAAATTAGGTCAAGAATTCAAAGAAAGTATCACAGAAAAGGGAGTTCTTACATGGCAATCGCAAAAGAAACAAGGGTTAAAACATCCCCAAATCTTAGATTTTATTAGCCATGATCATCAAAAGCATAATATTTACTTGTTTTTACGAACTCGAAAAATTAATCCAAAAACAAATAAAACAGAACCATTTACTTATATGGGGAGACTTGCTTATCTAGCTCATAATTTAGAAAAAGAACATCCAGTTTTGTTTAAGTGGCAGCTTTTAGACTTTGAATTTGCCACTAATGAAGATTGCACTACATTAGATTTAACTTTAGTAAAAGAATTATCTACGTCTTATGATGTAAAAGAAAATAGTTTACTTGAAACAAGTGAACCGGAAAAAAGGGGGCGCCAAGAATGGAAAAATAATTTTAGCGCCAAAAAGAATGATTTTGAAGTTAGTAATACAAAAAATAAAAAAATTGGTTTGCTAGGAGAATTACTTGTTTTCGATTACATACATACACAATTTATCAATGCTGGACGCCATGATTTAGCAGAAAAGATTATACATACATCAGTTGTAGAAGGTGATGGTGCAGGATATGATATCAGATCTTTTAAAGAAGATGGCTCACCGCTGTATCTTGAAGTTAAAACTACAAAGGGTGGTATCAATTCGGATTTCTTCATTTCTCCCAATGAACTTGCTTTTTCAGAAGAACATCATAGTTCTTATCAATTAATAAGGGTATACGAATATAATAATTCAAATAATAGTGGTAAGTTTTATAAAATAGAGGGTGATTTAAATAAGAGGCTTAATTTGAAACCAGTACAGTATTCAGCGAGGTTGTGAAAGGTTTAACATCTTGAACTCTATTTTGTTTGGTTTGATATATGCATATGGTGAATTTGGACTTATTACAATTCAGAGAATAAAAAATAAAAGTTATATTTGGATATAGGATTATTTATAAAAATTAAGAATTAAGAATTAGCTTTGCAAAATCATTAATAAGATGATTTATCCCATTTTTAAGTATTTCTTTTTCTTTAGACGTACTATTTGTAAAGTAGTAACAAATAAATAAAAGGCAGATGTTTTAGGGTAAATTGAAATCTGCCTTTTTAATATGGATGGTGAATACCTCAACAATAAAATTTAAGTCGTATTAATCTTTATCAGCAATAACATCAGCTATGTACGAATTATTCAACCAATAACACTGCTTTGTAATATTCTGACCATTAGGTAAAGTTACTTTATCAGCACCGTTACGAGCTTTTGGTCTAATATGCGCAACACCATTGAAATTTATTTTTGGTAGGTTATTTGCTTCGATGACTTTGTCACCACGTTTTTTAAATTCGATTTGAATACCATCATGTATTACTTTATTAACTTCTTCCCATAGTTCACGAATTTCTTTTTCTATTGTAGGGGCAGGCATGTTCCAAAGTTTAATACCTTTAAAGTAGAGTTTACGGTTTGGATTTTCTTTTTTTGTTTGGTTAAATTCAAAAATTATGAATAAAAACTTGGTTTGATAGAAGCGTTCTCTAATTTCGCTTTCTTCCCATGATTCGTTTGTCCATCGATGAAAATCGATTGTTTCAAATGACATGCTTTGTTCGGGTTTACCGTTGGGCTCTAAACGAACTGTTTTAAATTCTATATTAGCTTTCGCAAATTCTTCAATTTTATCGAGTCGAGTTCCTTTGATACCAAGTAAAGAGCTTACTAATAGTGGAACAAAGCTTTTGGTTGTAGGTTTGTAATCAATAGATAATTTTTGAGCGATTTCTTGATCAGTTAAGCCTATGTAATTTTCAAATTTTGAATAAAGGATTTCTTCTAAAGATTTTCCTTTTAGTTCATTTGTTGTTGTAAAACTTACTAGTTCTTCGTTTAGGTGATACCTGCGAACTAGTGCTGTCATATAAGAAGGCTTTAACGAAAAAGCTCTTTGCATTGCTGGAATTTCAGAATACGGTTGTGAGCGAAGTGAATTTTTATTGGAACCCTTAGTGCAAGCTCCTAAATAGTTTGTATCACCTTCAGATAATTCATGTGCTTTGCCGGCACGAATTTTATTTACGATGGTTTCCCAGTCTTGTCTAATTATTTCTAAATCGGCTTCGGGATAGGTGAATAAAAGGCTTTTTGTAATGTGAAAATCTTTACGGTCTACACCAGGTACCCATTCATAGAACATTAATAGTAGTTTTTCGTTTTTCTTCCAAAAGCTTGATGTTTCAAAGTGTGTATGAACTTCTTCCATATAGTTGATAATATTTAAGACTAGCCGCTCTTTGGCAGATAGTGAACCGTTTTTATTTTGTTTAAATGCAGTTACTTTAAGTTCAACACCAAGGTGTTGAAAGTCAGCTTCTGCGTTTGAATTGATTTCATATCCAAAAAAGCTTTCCTCGATTACTTGCCCTAGTCCACCTTTTGATTTAGCATTTGCAAGTCGGTCAGTTGTATCGATTTCACCAAATGTTTTTCCTTCAGCTTCATGTGCTTTTTTCATTAGTTCTTCTATTGTAGTATAGTCCATAATAAACTCCTTTCTGTATCCAGTACTGCGTTGTATGGTTTTAAACAATACATATTAAATCTATGCTATAATAAAAAGCTGTTTCAATTTTATACAAGTAAAATTTATAAGAAGGAAAAGTCAGTTTGTTCTATTAAAGAACAGTTATATTGGATCTATTCAAGGCGATTTGTTTCGTTTATACTATTGATATAGTAACGAATTATTTTCTTAACGGTTACAAGTCAAAAAAGGAACTGTAAAAAAATATGATTCCTAAAATGTTATAGTTGATCTTTTCCTCACTTTTTATTATAATGAAGCATAGATAAATAAAATACCGAAAGGATGTTCGTGTATTTATGGTGAAAGTAGTAGAACTTTTCGCGGGAGTAGGAGGTTTTAGATTAGGACTAGAAGCAAATGAAAACTTTGAAGTTCTTTGGGGAAACCAGTGGGAGCCCTCAACTAAAGCACAACATGCATTTAATTGTTATGCAACTCGCTTTGAAAATAAAGGAATGCATGTAAATAGAGATATAGCAGAAGCTTGGCCGGAAATACCTGAGCATGATTTATTAGTAGGTGGATTCCCTTGTCAAGACTATTCTGTAGCACGTACTTTATCAAATGAAAAAGGAATACAAGGAAAAAAAGGTGTTCTTTTTTGGGAGATAATGAACATAGTTAATTCTCGCAAGCCAAGATTTGTTTTGTTAGAGAATGTAGATAGATTATTGAAATCACCAGCAAAACAAAGAGGTCGTGATTTTTCTATTATGCTGGCGAGCTTTAGAGACGCAGGATATGTAGTGGAATGGAGAGTTATTAACGCTGCGGATTATGGAAATTCTCAAAGAAGACGAAGAGTATTTATTTTTGCGTATTTAAAAGAATCTCATTTCACATCTGTTCAAAGTAAAATGAAGCCTTTAGAGATATTGTGTGAAAATGGATTCTTCGCTCCAATTTTTAATGTGCATGAAGCACCTGAAGAAAACAAAAAAAGAGGGCAATTTGAGTTGCCAGTCGATATTATTGAGGTTTCTGATACATTTAAAGCTGAATACTATAATTCTGGCGTAATGATAGATGGACAAGTATATACGGAAGAATTAGTTCCAGTAACTGAAAGTCCAGAGACTTTAGGTGAAGTTGTTCAAAAGGTATATGATAAATTTGGTCCTGCGGATGAATCATATTATTTGAAAATGGATAAGGTTAACAAAAAGGGAAGAACGGAATTTGAGGAACTTAAGTATCTTAAAGGTCCTAAAAAAGAAGAAAGAGTGTCAAAGGCGACAGGTCATAAATATTTCTACTCTGAGGGAGGAATGGCTTTCCCTGATGATTTAAATAAGCCTGGACGTACAATGTTAACAAGTGAAGGCACATGTAATAGAAGTTCCCATGTCATTGAAGATCCTTATACAAAAAGACTAAGATATTTAACGCCAGCTGAATGTGAATTGTTAAATGGTTTCCCGATGGACTGGACAAATACAGGTATGCCACAAAGAAATAGATATTTTTGTATGGGAAATGCTTTAGTGGTTGATTTGGTGGAGCGAATGGGTCAAAGGATTGTAGAGATTAACGAAGAAGAAGAGAAGATGGATAGTATTGTGCAGTTGAGTTTATTTTAATAAATGAGGGAAAGAGTATAGTGAATTAGTTCACTATACTCTTTTTCTTGTAAAGAATAAATGTACGAAGTAGATAAATAGAAGGTTATTTATATTTGGTAATTTTTGGTTTTTTGTCGGATTATATTTTTATTCATGGGGTTTTATATTAAAATGTAATTAGATTTGGTATAGTACCGAGTCTACGTGCAAAAAAAATTAAGAGTTCCTAGTTTTATTAAAGGTGTTTCATAACTTTTCATGTACGTAGGTGAGGTCTGTCCTTTTAGGAGCAGATCTTTTTATTTTCAAGACAATTTTAATAAGATAAGGAAGTGTTGGTTCATGGTTAAATATAATCGTGAGAATAATCCAAACGCAAGTTTATTTATTGCAGCATTACGCAACTTAGGATATAACAATATATCCGCTATCAATGATATTATTGATAACGCACTTGATGCGGAAGCGGATAAAATTATTGTGAAAATCGAAAGTATTGATGGTCTTATTGTAATATCTATTATAGACAATGGATATGGTATGGATTTTGATGTATTAGATCAATCTCTTCGTTTAGGATCAGCTGTTGAACGTGATATCACAACTGAATTAGGGAAATTTGGAATGGGTCTTTCTACAGCATCGATTTCAATCGCTCGTCGTTTAGATGTGCTAACGAAACAATTAAAATCTCCAGCGATTTTAAAGTCAGCTCAGGATATAGATGAAATTATTAATGAAAATGCTTTCGTTAAATATATTGGAGAGCCAGAAAAGGAAGATATAGATTTCTTTAATGTACATTTAGGTGAAAAGGGTCAAGGTACTGTTATTAGATTGATTGATTGTGACAAAATTACGAATAAAAAGTTGGATAATTTTGCTTCGCGACTTATGAAGGAGATAGGACGTACGTTTCGTGAGTACATTAACGCGGGGCGAGAATTCTATGTTAATGGAAAAAAAGTAGAAGCAGATGATATTTACATGTTATCTGAAGGTGGAGAAATTTATTCTGACGAGGAATATGAATTTACTATTAAAGATGAAGAAGGGATTGAGAAGAAGGAGACAATTCGAGTACGTTTAGGAATTCTTCCTGATTTTGGGGTAGCGGGTAATTTATCTCGAAAAATTAATGCAACAACTCAAGGTTTTTATGTGATGCGTAACAATCGTGAAATTGAAAAGGGCTCACCGCTAGATCTTTACACTCGACATCCACAACTTAATAGGTTTCGTGGAGAAATTTATTTCTCTGCTGCACTTGATGAAAATATGGGAGTTAACTTTCAGAAGAATGGTGTGAATTTAGAACAATCTATTTTTGATAAAATTCAGGCTGATGTGAAGCATCAAATAATTGCTATTAGGCGGATGTTACAGAGGGGGAAAGCGGCAAAAGAAGCACAGGACATAGATCATAAGGAATCAGAACGTCATATTAATAAGAAAGCGCCTTTATTAAAAACACCAAAGCCATCGAATGATACTGGAAAGCAGATAGATAATAAAAAGCAAGAAAAAGGTGTAAGAGGGAAAGATAAGGCCTTGCGTAAGCCTCGTGAAAATGTTCGTGTGAGATTTGAGGCGCAACATGAAGGTAAGGCTGGTCATATTTATGAAGCTAGAATGGAAGGGAAAACAACGGTGATTGTCTGGAATATTGATCACCCTTTCTATGAGCGCTTTGTAATTGGTACAAAGGATGATAAAACATTATCTACTTCAGTTGATTTTATGATTTACTCTTTGGCAACAGCTGAACTAAATATTATGAATGATGAAACACTGGATATGATTGAGGAATTTAAGAATATAATGTCATTAAACTTAAATACATTATTAAGGTAAAAGATAAAAAACAAGTGAAGTGAACTCGAATAGTGGTACATGAAAAAAACTATGCTACCTGTTTCTTGTATTCTATAGGAGACAGGTAGTGTAACTTTTCATGAATACGTTCCGTATTATAATACTCAATGTAATCGTGAAGGAGTTGTTTTTCTTGTGAATAAAATAATTCAGATTTCAATGAGGAATAAAAAGATTCTATTGCGGCATTATCAAGACAATTTCCTTTACGGGATATTTGGAAAACGTAGGAGGTATATACGGCCCCTTAATCACTATGTAGTATAATTTTAGCCTTTTGTTGTGATTTTAGTGCCTTCTCAACTGTTTTTAAGACGAGTGTTATGTTCTTGTCTATTACTTATTTCATACACAATGATTTCATGGTTATATAAATCCATAATACTTGATAAATACAACATCTCTGTACCAAATGGCAAATATGTAATATCTGTAACCTTTTTTTCATTTTGTTTGGTAGCTTGAAAGTTTAGATTTAAGAGATTCTCTACAACAATCCTATCTTCTCTTGCTTATAACTATACATTGTCAATTTTTCTTTTGCATTATTCTTTCGTTTCAATAAAGCAGTAATTTTTCGATGTCCATATCAAAAGTGATTTGTCATACAAATTGTCAAAATATCTTGTTTTAATTTTGTTTCCTTTATATCTTTCGCTTTATTTTTCCATCGATAATAAGTAGAACGAGGTATACCAATTAATATACATATCTTTTTAATGGAGTGCTCATTATTTTCATTAATTCCACTAATTCTACAACTACTTCTTTAACCAACTCCTCTCAATTTAGTGGTACTTTTTTCAATATCTATTTGCATTTTTAATTTTCTATTTTCTATTCCAGTTATACCTTCTTCACTAGTTTTTGTAGTGTACTTTGTTTTCCTACAGAGCAACTAAAACGATACGATTCACCTTCATGATGCCACTTCATCCAATTTTTAATCTGTGCTTTATTTTTAATTCCTCATTAATCCATAATTTCTTTGTTTGTGTACTCTTGTTTTTTCAGCTCGATTGTTTTCCGTTTAATTTCTTCTTAACAAGATTTTCGCGTTCCCGTAAAAGAAACACCTCCGTACATTCGTATTTAAATTAAATACGAATGTATGGAGGTGTTTTTTCATGTACCATTATTTGAGTTTACTTCTTTTTCGGATGGCTTTTATATGGAGGTATTTAAGGGGGAATGAGAGCATAATAACAGTTATTTTAAGGGATGATTTTACAAATTGACAGTTAGAATTATTAGCACCTTTATTTGATTTTATTGATTTGATGCGAAATGAGGTTCAGTTTATCATGAATTTATTGATTGAATGGTGCAATATTAATTATATTTTTGTTAAATATATCATTTATAAATTACTAAATAAATAAAATGTAATCAATATATTTGGAATTTATTTGTAAAATCAAGTTTTTATGTTAGTATATTCTATAATTAATAACATTAGATTTTTATATTATATGTGAATTGAAAAGGAGATTGATATATTCGTGGGGTATAATGGTAAAAAATCTGAGAAATTTAAAGAATTAGCAGAGAAACGTGTTTCAGATACGCTTAAAAAGTTACAGTTGATTGGTAATTTAGCGAATAAAAATAACTATGAGTATACAGATGAACAAGTGAAGCAGATTATTGAAACGCTAGATTCAGAGATTAAAAGTTTGAAAAATAAATTTATAGAAGAAAGTAAACAACGTTCTACGGAGTTTAAATTCAAATAGACAAATAACTATTTAAAGCTACAGGAGGGGAAGATATGCCTAAGTGGAAATTTCCTAATGGACAAGGGTTAACTCCAAAGGGGGTAAATAATCCATCAATTGAAATATTCTTAGATAATGTTGCGGAGTCTTTGACGCGTGAGGTACTGCAAAACTCATTGGATGCAAAAGATAAAAGCAAGGAAGAAGCAGTTGAAATTAGGTTTGACTTTTTTGAAATGCCAACAGAAAACATCTCCAATATTAAATCTATTAAAGATGAGGCATTGCCGAAAGCACTTGAATTATGGACGGAAAAAAATAACAAAGACACTCTCGATTTTTTAAAGCGTTTTAGTGATGTGCTTCATGCACCTAAAGTACCTGTCTTAAAAATTAGTGACTACAATACAACAGGGTTAAATAAAAAGAAATATGAGTCATTAGTTTTGGGAGACGGTTATTCAGAAAAGGATGATACTGATTCAGCGGGAAGTAAAGGAATTGGTAAAGCAGCACCGTTTGCAGCCTCAGATCTACGGATGGTGTTTTATAATACACTAGCAAATGAAGGAACTGAAAAGTCAGTAGGTGTAATGAATTTTGTTTCATTCAAAATCAAAGAAGAAAACTTCATTACACAAGAGCGTGCGACGTGTGTGGACGCTGAAGCAGACTATATTGCTGAACAGCAAACATTTGGTTACCCTAAAAGAAAAAATGACGAATTTGGGACAGATATTTTTATAATCGGTCTGAAAAATTACGATGAGTGGACGCAAAATATTGTTCTTTCAACGTTAAATAATTTTTTACTTGCGATTATTCAAGGAAAGCTTGTTGTAAAAGTTGGTAAAAGAGAAACTATTAACGATGTAACTGTACATTCTTTAATGAAGCGTATATATGAAGAAAATACACTTAGTGGGGATACAAAAGCGCAGTTTTTAAAAACGTATCGTTTTTATGAAGTACTAACAAGCGAGCAAACGCTAGATTTTGACTTGGATGAACGTTTTATAAAATATCCATTTGTTAAAGATGTAGCGGATGCTAAACTATATTTGTTGCAGCATGAGCCAGCTAATCGTACAGTATTGCAAACCCGTGCAGCTGGTATGAAAATTTATGAGCGTAATCGTGTTAGTGGCAATATCAATTTCTCAGGCGTATTTCAAGCGTTAGGAAAAGAATTGAATGCTTATTTAAAAGATTTAGAGAATGCTAATCATGATACATGGAGTATTGATCGTAAGCAGGGAGTAGCACATCAAGAAGCAGCAAATTTTTTAAAGGATTTATTACAATGGTATAAGGCTAAAGTACAAGAGGCATTTGCAGATATCAGTACGGATGTTATTGATGCATTCGGAGTGAATGATTTATTACCTTTAAATGAGCAACAAACGGAAGGGGAGAAAAAACAGAAAGACTCGGGTATAAAAAATAATTTCGAGGATTTTAAGTTATCGCGAAAAAATAATACGAATCAAACATTAGATGGCAATAAAGAAGAAGATTTGTTAAAGAATGTACTAGAAGCTGTTGGAATCGGAGATGGTGATACTTCTGGTAGCGGCGGTAAACGTGAGGGTAATGGCGGTGGAGACTCACCTCACACAAACTATGGGTCAAATGAAGAACCTGGCGATAAAGGTGCAAATAGTGAAGATGAGGAAGTTATCGCGAATAAGGAAAAACGAGTAGGTCCGTCTACTTCTATTAAGCTGAAAATTATTGAGCTTAATGCAGCTGAAGGGAAGTACCGAATTGTCGGGAAAGTATTGAAAAAATCAAAAGCAATTGAAGTTGAATTGAAGTCAATAGGTGCAAATGGTGTGACATACCCATTGAAAGTGGTGGATGTTGCAAGTCAATCGAATGAAATTTCGATTAAACGAAACGCAGTTCGATTAGAGAGTCTATCGAAAAACATTGTATTCAGTGCAGATATTTCAATTGATAGTAAATTACGGTTAAAAATGGAGGGCACGGTATATGAAATTAAAAGCTGATTTATTTCCGTATCCGGTTTTAAGTAGTGAAATGAATGACTATGAAAATAGCGAATTTAGTAGCGACATTCATTTTGAAAAAGTATCACCATCTAAAATGAATGTTATGGTGAAATTTAAATTAAACGATGCGATGTTAGAGCGATTCATTGATGAAGGAAAGGCTGTGTATGCCGTTCATTTAGAAGGGGTTTCTTCAAGTTATCGTAAGTTATTTACAGCGTCCAAGTTACAAAATGAGCTTACGGTTTCGTTAAATGCTAACGAGATCAGTGGCAAAATTGAAGTGAATACGATGATTTTAGCTAATGAAGTGATTGAAAATTATAGTAATCCCAATTTCAATAATGAATACTACGGTGATAACTTTAATGTACTTAAGCTAATCAAAGGGGATATTTTAGCATTTGATACAATGGCGGAGCTAAATATTAAATTTGCTAATAAAGAAAATCCAAATGCTAAGTCGATGATTCGTGTTGCAGCGATTAATGATGTGTTTATGGATGTTAATATTGATGGCGATATTATTTTAGTCAACTTACCAAAAAATGCGCACGAAGCTTATCAAGTTATGAGTCGCTCGGATCAAGTTAAACAAAGCATGTTGTTAGTAACGATTGTTGTGCCCGCATTAACATATGTAATTGAGCGCGTGAAAAATGGTGATTTCAACAGAGATAGTTTATGGGTACCGGCGTTATTTGAGTTACTAAACAAAGCGGGTTATGACGAACAAACGATTTTAACTGCTGATGCCATGAAAGTTGCACAGCAGCTATTAGATGCACCTGTAGAAGATGCATTATATAACTTCTATAAAGGAGCGGAGCTTACGCATGACTAATGTTATTACATATGTAACAGATGAATTTCTAGAAAATTTTAAAGTTAATTTTAAAACGGATTATTTACCGTTGTATAAAACAAATAATACAGTAGAAATTACGAAACTCTTTTCGAATCCTGGAAATGTTCATGAAAGCTCGACAGTGTTCGATTATGTACCATTGAAGTTAGAAATAGTTGATGGTGAAGCTGCAAAAGAAAATATTCGAACGCTATGGAGTAGTTTGAAGCATATTTCAATTTCAGAAGCTGAAAGTGAGAAAATGTGGGTAGCTTTAGCCAACACGTACTACGTAGATTATCATTTAAATCAGTTGAATTTAATTTCATCTCAAGATAAGGACCGTAGTATTGAAAGTAGGACAATTTTTAACCAAGGCCATAAGCGCTCGCTGATGATTAATAATTTATCGTTACTATGGTGGATAGCTTATTACACTGTAGATGTGGAACATCCAAGTAACCCATTCCACTTAACAGACTTTTTTGTAGAAAGTGCATTCCGTGGCAACGCAGTTGCTTGGTTCTCGAGTAATATTATTTCTAACAAAGCTATTTCATTAGGGATTTTAGAGGCCATTAAAGAGCTAGCTGAGCAAGATAAGATGATTGTGAATCGCTATTCTTACTCAAATGCAAATAAAATCTTAAATCAAATTGGTGGGGTTAGAATGTTAGACATGCTAACACGCGAGGAAGTAAAAGAAATTATTTGTGCGAATCTTTTAGATACAGAAAAGATACGAGTGCCGCAAATGCAATAATTTAACATCATCCTATTTTATAAAGAGTAGTTAATAAACGACGTTTAAAAGATAGGGTGATGAACTAATCTATTCGGGTTAGACAAAATAAAAAAACATCCTCAATTGAAATCAGGGTTGGACTAACATAATTTCATATAAAGACCTTATTTAAAAGTAATTCTTGTTATAATAGAATTAAACTTTTATTGAATGGGAATGATTAAAAGAAGCTTAGACTCTTAATTTTAAAGGGGGCTAAGCTTCTTTTTCTTTTGATTACAAACAATAAAATCAGGATAGAGAATAGGTAGTTATAATCTTACTAATATTGTTCAGTAGTATTTTGAAATCATCTTTTTATTAGTACCTTCTCGATTCATATTAGGATTTAGGTATCTATATGTTCCTAATTTGGTTTGAATGATTACCATCGTAATTACTAAGAAACTCAGTAATAGCAAGTAAATATGCCCCCGAATCAACGGCCTCTATCCTGTCAAGGTAAGAAACGTATTTTATCTATATTAGTGATACTAAATTTTTTCTATACATTCCCCTTGCACCTCCCCCAACGTCACCCCCTAACCTAAAGAAGACAAATCAAAAAGGGGGACCAAACCACTCATGAAAACCACCACAAAAGAAAAAAGAAACACCATCATCATGCTACTACTTTCAGCTGCAATAGGAATCTTTTCACCACTACTCATGTACATCACGCTGGCACGTAAAAATGAGGTGTACAAATATCATTGCTGAAAGGCGTTCAACTTTCATTTGTTAATCTTTCTTCTATTTAATATTAGTTCGCGTATTAGTGATGTTTTATTTTGGATTGTATTTGCCTTTGAGGTCGTTCAAGTAATCATTGTTGCGTGGAAAGTAATACGTGACGAACCATATCGTTATTTTATTCGAGTTCCTTTATTTAAAGAAGATAAGTATATAGTGGAAGGAGAATAGATGATGAAACGAGAAGTGGAGGTAAGGGGAAAGCGAATTTTTATTATGGTCGCAGTGTTGTTTATTGCGATTTATATCGTTTTACGAAGACGAAAGTATGAGTACTTTTATGATGGTATTAGTGAGTATGAAAATCGTTATAGAGGGAATGTTCCTTTTGTATTGCTTGTTGTAGGTTTATTTCAATATTGTAGGCAGAATGAGATGAGTTTTTCTCATATGCTTCAGTATGTGAAAGAGAAGTTATCGGAGTAGGTGATGATATGACTTGGATGATTAGTGAGTTTGCAAGTGTTGGGGATGTTACGGTGCGGACGCTTCGTTATTATGACAAGATTAATTTATTAAAGCCAAGCGATTATACTGAGGGTGGGCATCGGTTATATACGAAAGATGATTTGTATGTGCTGCAGCAAATTCAATCGTTTAAGCATCTCGGTTTTTCGCTTGGAGAGATTCAAAATATTCTATTACAGCGTGATATAGAAACTAAAGATTTTTTAAAACAAATACATTTTCAAAGAGAATTGCTTTTGGCGGAGCAAGAAAGAATTGCGAAGGTGCTTTCGCATATGAATGAGATGACGAAGAAGTTTCAAAAGGAAGAACGCGTGGATATCGCTTTGTTTTCTTCGTTTTTGCAAACTTTTATATGGGAGAAAGAAAATAAGGAATGGTTAGAGGCGCATTTTTCAAAAGAGAGTGTTCAAGCGGTTTATAATAATAAGGGATTAAAAGAAAAGTTTGATCGGTGTTTTATGGATGTGATAGGGAAGCTGAAAAAGTATAAGGAAGAAGAGATAGATCCGAGTCATCATGACGTTCAAGTTACCTTGAAGAGATTTTTCAATTTAATAGAAGAAGTAACGAACTATCTCGATACACCTCAAAGTGATATAGAGAATATAATCCAAAAATCAAACCTCCCACTATCCGAATTCCCGACCCTCTTCACAACCGCAGAAGAAAACTATATAAAAGAAGCAATGAAGCAGTTTAACACCTAGTTAAACTGCTTTTCCATTATAGTTGATGGAGTGAATAATTAGAATTATTGAATCGTACGGTATGGTGTGTAATTTTTCTTTTACACATAGTTTGATAAAATAATAGTGATCGTAATAAATTGTAGCAGTGGCTGAAGTACAAGCTATTATACTAAAAAAATTCAAACTAATAATTTGTTGTGTGAAAAGTATTAAAGTAAAAAGCTCTTTCGCATTAAGTGGATCACAAATGTATGGAAATTAATATAGAAGGAGAGTTAAAGGAAAGTGAGTCAAAAACCTAGATTAGAAAATAGTTTGCAAAATAAGCATCCAAGTATAGCCAAGGAATGGCATCCTAGTAAGAACGGGGATTTAACCCCAGAAAATATTAGTAAATGGAGTTCAAAAAAAGTATGGTGGGTGTGTAGTAAGGGGCATGAATGGGATGCTTTTATTAATAATCGGACTAAAAGAAACGATGAATGTCCCTATTGTAGTGGGAGATATGCAACCGAGGAAAACTGCTTACTTACACTAAACCCCGAGTTAGCATCTGAGTGGCATTCAATAAAAAACGGGAAATTAACTCCTAGAGATATTACTCTTCATTCTTCAAAAAAAGTATGGTGGCTATGTTCAAAGAACCCTAAACACGAATGGCAGTCTGTAGTTGGAAGTCGAATTCGAAGTAAAAGTGACAGTAAGGGTTGTCCATTTTGCGCAGGAAAGATGGCGAGTGAAGAGTATAACCTAGCAAGTGCAAATCCAATCCTTGCTTTGGAATGGCATTATCAAAAAAATGTTTCACTTACACCAGAAAATGTAACACCCAGTTCTAATAAGGTAGTATGGTGGAAATGTGCTACATGTGAACATGAATGGAAATCCGCTGTAAATAATAGGAATGGAAAAAGGATTAGTAGGGGATGTCCTAAATGTAATTCTGGATTTCAAACATCTTTCCCCGAGCAGGCAATAGTTTATTATCTGAAGCAGGTTTTTCCTGATCTTGAGAATTCATATGTTTTACCTTTTTCCAAAAGACGTATAACAGTTGATGTATTTATCCCATCATTGCAGCTGGCTATAGAGTATGATGGGGAATATGCTCATAAAGGTAAAATGGAAAGAGATTTACGGAAGAATGTTTTGCTTACAGATAACAATATAGAACTTATTAGAATACGTGAACCAAATCTACCATTATTAGATGATAATAAAATGAAAATGATATACCGTTCAGATACTTACAGTTATGTGAGTTTAGAAGTGGTTATAAAATCTCTCGCTAAGTATATTTTGCGTGATTATCCCTTAAGTAGTGAACAAGTACAGAAACTACATAACTTACAAAGTATTAATATCGAAGCTGATAGCTTTTTAATCGAGGAACAAGTAAGGATGGTAAAAGAAGCAGGGAGTTTTGAACAAACCCATCCTGTTATTTCACAGCAATGGCATCCAACGCTTAATGGAAATATGAAGCCGTTTCATTATACGAAAAGTTCTTCAAAAAAAGTATGGTGGATATGTGATAAAGGGCATGAATACCAAAGCAGAATTGTAGACAAATCGGGTGAGTGTTTAGTATGTACGAATAAGGTGCTACATGCTTCGAATTGTCTAGCAGCGACTCATCCACAGTTGGCAAAGGAATGGCATCCAACGAAAAATGGGAGGTTAACACCTAATGATATAGTGGCAGGGACACCTAAAAGAGTATGGTGGAAGTGTAATGTTTGTAGTTATGAGTGGCAAACTTCTGTAGCGAAACGTAGGGGGACTACTAAGGTTTCAGGCACTAAGTGTCCTGCTTGTTCAAATAAAGCTGTTACTAAAAATAACTGTTTAGCAGTAACTTCCCCTAAAATTGCGGAAGAATGGCATCCAACGAAAAACGAGAAATTGACTCCGTACGATGTTACGGCGGGGAGTGATAAACGAGCATGGTGGCTCTGTCAAATCTGTAATCACGAATGGGATGCACTGATCTATCATCGTAAAAAAACGGGATGTCCACTGTGTGGCAATCGAAAAATAGCTAAAAAGATGTTGAAAAGCAATGAAGAATTTCTTAGAGAGATAAAAGATTTAGTAAGAGATGAATATATTCCTCAAGAGGAATACAAGGGTGCTACGTCTTATATCAATTTTTTACACGTTCCATGTGGGAACATCCTTAGAACAAGTCCTAGTAAGTTTAAAAGCGCAGGTAGAAGGTGTAAGTGTACAAAAAAATTAGTCTAAATATGATCATACCTCCTCAATCAGATTGTATAGCTGATTGAGGGAGTATGATTAAAATGAATCATTAAATAGAAAAAACAAAAAGGAGGGAAACCCACATGCCAACCTACAACAAACTAATCCGAAACAAAATCCCACAAATAATAACAGCTAACGGAAAAACACCCACAACAAGAATCCTAAATGAAGATGAATACATAGAGGAACTATGTAAAAAAACACAAGAAGAACTAACCGAATATCTAGAAGCAACAACAAACGAACATAAACTAGAAGAACTATCCGACCTACTAGAACTAATAAACGCCCTAGCCGAATACGAAGGCACGACACTAGAAGAAATAGATAAAATCCGTAAAAAGAAAGCAAAAGAACGAGGCGGCTTCTCAAATCGAATCTTTCTAATCGAAGTAACCGATAACTAGCCCCTCCTAAGCCCCTTACAAGCCCCTACCAAGTAATAAATCACTAAGAAAAAACATAACAAAACAAAAACACCAACAAACACCGTAGTAGGAGTCGAAAAAAATTTTGAAATA
>Ga0209025_1002502_pt1 | contig 19275 bp, 21 predicted proteins | sample AraplaMF_Col_mLB_FD_184256 | JGI IMG/M metagenome (GOLD analysis project Ga0209025, IMG submission 184256) | Arabidopsis root microbial communities from the University of North Carolina, USA - plate scrape MF_Col_mLB (SPAdes) (version 2) | ecosystem: Host-associated > Plants > Roots > Endosphere... | reverse complement strand
CATGTGCCTTTTGTGACCATGAACTTAATTCTTTTATATGAGTTTCTACTTGTTCTATCTTCTTTTGTTGTTTTTCATATTCACGCTGCTGCGTCATTCTTTTATGCTCACGTGCTTTCATATAGCTCGTATAATTCCCGCTATGGTCAATTAATTTCTTATCCTCAATTGACCATATTCTAGTTGCGACAACATCTAAAAAGTATCGGTCATGCGATACGACGATAACTGTACCTTTCATATTTTTGATTTGTTTTATGAGAAATTCCGTACTCATCTCATCTAGATGATTTGTCGGTTCGTCTAATATTAATACATTAGGGTTTTCAGCAAATCCTTTTGCTAATCGAACTTTTAGCTTTTCACCACCACTTAAAGTTAGAAAATCGTTCGTGGGCACGCCCCATTTTGCAAGAAGTTCCGCTTCTTTTGCAATTATATCCTTACTAACAAATGATTCTATTTCTTGTTCAACATATGCTGTTGTCATATTCATTTGCATCCATTCAACAGTACCTTTTGATGGTTCAATCTTCCCATTTATTAATTGAAGTAACGTTGATTTACCAGCCCCGTTTTTACCAATTAATCCAATAACATCCCCTTGTCTTACTGTCACATTCATTTTCTCTAACAACATATTTTCCTTAATTTCAACATAAACATCATTTAATTTTAATAGTTCTTTCATAATACCGATCCCTTTCATTAAGGGAGAATAAAAAAATCCTCCCAAATAAATTTGGCAGGATTAGTCGTTAAAATATTTATACCCAAATAAGCTATTGCGTAACATAAATAGCAATACCGTTGTATGGAAATTGGGCAGACTAATCCTATTTTTTAGAAATTGAAATTTATTGAATTTCAACATTTAAAAATAAGATTAGTTAATCATCGTCCACCCATCATTCCTTTCCGTCGTTAGTAACCATATTGTACCATGATAGTACTGTATGAGTAAATGCAAATATATGTACTATTATAAAGATTGCTTTCTTCTAGGTCTATTTATCATTTCTTAACTTCAAATTAAACAAGCATACTTTACATTTATTGTACTACTCTTTAAGATTTCCCTAATAATAACTTTCTAAGCACTCCCTCTTATATAATTTTTATATAACTGTATGATCAATTGTATATTATACATACTACATTTCAGTTCTTATAATAAAGTTATCATTTTTAAGGAGGGATTCTACAATGGAATTTAGCAAACTCGGAAACAGTGGGTTAACAGTAAGTAAGATTGCATACGGGAACTGGATAAACCATGGCGGAAAAGTAAATGAAGATACTGCAAATGAATGTGTGAAAGCCGCATTAGATGTTGGAATTACAACGTTTGATACTGCAGATGTTTATTCGGACACTATTGCTGAGGAGATACTTGGTCGCTCTTTGAAAGGAATACGCCGAGAAAGTATAGAACTTTGTACAAAAGTATGCCATCCGACCGGACCTGGAAAAAATGATCGTGGATTATCACGAAAACATATAATAGAAAATTGTAATGCATCGTTACAACGGCTACATACAGACTACATTGATGTCTATTATGCACATCGATTCGATACAACAACTCCTCTTGAAGAAACGATGTTAGCTTTCTCAGATCTTGTAAGACAAGGTAAAGTCCTTTATTTAGGTGTAAGTGAATGGACATCGGAGCAAATTACACGCGGTGCAGCACTGGCCCGAGAATTGAAAATTCCTCTTATTGCTAGCCAGCCTCAATATTCGATGTTATGGCGAGTGATCGAAACAGATATAATACCTACATGTCAACGTGAAGGGCTTGGTCAAGTTGTATGGTCTCCCCTCGCACAAGGTATTCTCACTGGAAAATATCAACCAGGTAAACCGATCCCTGCCCAATCACGTGCTAATTCAGATGCAGGAAAACCGTTTTTTAACAAACTCGTACAACGCTGGATGAATGATAACGTACTTACTTCAATACAAAAACTTAATCCTATTGCACAAGAAAAACATCTCACCCTACCTCAACTCGCAGTTGCTTGGGTACTACAAAATCCAGCTGTTTCCTCTGCAATTATTGGTGCTTCCAATCCGCAGCAAATAAGAGAAAATGTAATTGCTTCTAATGTTACATTGTCACCTGAAATTATGGGCCAAATTGATATTGCGCTAAAAGGTTTCATTGAATATGATCCAAGTAAAACAGGTTAAATCATCAGTGACTTCACAATAAATATAGTACCTTTCCAAATTCACTACTGCCCATCCAATCAAGATGGGCCTTTATTTTTCAAATTTAAGTTGTGAAGTCTTATAAATCTCTCTAACAACTACTAAGAAGTTCTCGAGCACGACAGACTTTTCATCCCGCCTCCATCCAGCGTATAAGTTTATCTCCGGTGTATGTTCCTGAATGTCTTTATACATAACTCCCGATTTTTTATAACTTTCTACCGATGATGGAACGACAGAAATCCCCATTCCTGCTGCAACTAAATTTACAATCGTCTGCATTTGAATTGCTTCTTGAACAATATTTAAACTTACTCCATGTTCCCAAAAGTAACTAATAATCAAATCATAAAAGTTAGTACCGAAATGACGAGGAAATAAAACAAATGGTTCATCTACTAGTTCTTTAATAGGAATATTAGGTAACGAAACTAATGGGTGATCTTCATGTAAAACCAATTTTAAACGTTCTTTAGAACAAACTTCGGAAGACAATATTTCATTATTCTGCTTAGAACGAATAAATCCAATATGAATTTGTTTTTCATAGAGTGCTTTTATTTGCTGGTCCGTTGTCATCTCGCGTAATATAAGCTGAATTTTAGGAAACCGTTCTCGAAAGGTTTTTAATATGTTTATAACCGTTTCTGTAGAATCGACAAAACCGATGATTAAATACCCGATTCTTCCTTCCTCTACAAGCAGAGTTTCTTTAATAGTTCTATCTACTTGAAGCAGCGTTTGTCGCGCACCTTCTAAAAATATTTTCCCAGCATCGGTAAGCTCAACCATTCTTTTTGTTCGATGAAAAAGTTGGACCCCTAATTCATCTTCTAATTTACGAATTTCTTGGCTTAAAGGAGGTTGTGCCATCATAAGACGTTCCGCCGCACGACTAAAGTTTAATTCTTCTGCCACTGTTATGAAATATTTCATTTTACGAATATCCATTACAATCCCCCTAACATTCACAACTAGCAAAAAAGCCCTCCTTCTAATAAATTATTAATAAAAACAGGAGGAAACTATATCAATCCCTTTTCGTTTCTTTTTTATCATAAATCATTTCATGAAAATACGAGAGATTTATACTAAGTTGAATTACATGTTTTGGGCAGTTTCATTACTTGCATATATTATTTGATTTACTATTTGGTTGAGTAACGAGTACTTGATATTTTATTCACCCAATTATAAAACAAAATACCATTCGTTATCCAACAATAAATTATTGTTTTTCGATAAATTTTTATTGATTACTCTCCTATAATAAGCTATTATATGCTTGTAGAAAATATTAATCTAAGGATTGATTTTATGGACAGGACATTAAAAATTACAAAGTTAAATATGTTTTTAAGGATTTTTCTCATCCCGATTATAGTAGGGATAATTGTTGGTATACTAACTAAATTAGGGCAAGGTATACTTCCAGGACATTGGAATTCATTAGCTAATCTAGGAAGTGTTTGGTTAGTTCCATCCTTTTTTGTAGCTAGCTTTAGTTATTCTAAGCGTACAGCTATATTTTCTGGCACCCTTGCACTACTCGGTATGGTATTAGGCTACTATGGTTATGCAACAGTTATTAAAAATGTAGCTCACTCTATTTATTTTATATCTGTATGGATTGTATGTGCATTTATAGGAGGAACTATCTTTGGAATTGCAGGTTTTTTATGGAAAGATACTACAAATCCACTTCATAAATTCGGAAGTGCGCTTATTAGTGGAGTTTTTGTAACAGATGGACTTCACATTCTTTTAAATTTTGAAGACTATAGTCACATGTTACCTGTTGGATATACCGAAGTGATAGTCGGAATTATCTTGATTCTTGTATTAGAACGCTCTAATGCTAATCGAATTTCTTCTTTCTTAATGATGGTTCCTATCATTATTTTAGGATTAATTGGATATACATTATTAAGTTTGTTTACTTAATTACATTACTGTATCATGAAAAAACAAAAGACTAATTCTATTATAATCCACAAAACATATCACGAATTCGAACATTATACTTATTAATGTTGATATACTTATTCATAGGATGAATTCATGAAGCTATCTCTTTCAAAGGGGTGGCTTTTTTCTTACAAAAACTATTTATCAGCTTTTTATTAAATACTTCTAATTTAACAATCGTATTTATTGGCGTGTCATTATACATACTAAGATGACCTTTCAACATTTCATGTAATCGCTATAAAGTGAAACTTTAATAAATGGGGATTTTCTTCATCCCCCACTGATTATTAGTTGAACCAATCGGACTTTAATGGGCAGCCCGACCTCTACCTAACTTCTTTGCTTTCGCTTAATTTTGAGGTGGGGGTCTTACTGCCCATTAAAGCGGGATAAAATAAGGCTAAAAAAATTATCTCCAAATTTCTTTAGCCTAGATCACTTATTTACACATTAAAAAATATAATTCGTACAACGGTACCTTTACCAACTTCTGAATGGATTTCTACACTATGTCCTAATTGTTTCGTAATTTCATATACAAGATATAGCCCCATTCCAGTTGATTCTTTAAAATCTCTGCCATTTTCCCCTGTAAAGAAAGGTTTAAATACTCTAGGTAAATCTTGCTTCGGTATCCCTACGCCATAATCGGTGATTTCAAGTATAACGTTACTATCTTCCTTACAAGCATTTACTTTAATCTTCTCTCGACTACCAGATGAATATTTAATCGCATTCGATAGTATTTGTCCAATTAAAAATTGTAGCCATTTTGCATCACTTTCTACAATAATATCCTTATCAATTTTAAGCTCTGGATATACAAAATTCCGGATAAAAAAGCGTTTATGTTCATGCACAGAATCATTCACTATTTTATGTAGCTGTACTTTTTCGACATAAAAATCTTGTGTAAATGCTTCTAAACGTGCGACATACAAAGCCATCTCTAACCCTTTTTTCAATCTATCTGTTTCCTCATTTATACTTTCAAAACGTGGGTCGACTTCATCTTGTGTAATTAATTCTATTACAGATAAAGGTGTTTTCATTTGATGTATCCACTGATTCATAAAAGTTAAATGATCATTATTTTTTCTCTCTTGTATTTGCAGCTGGTTTTGATAATGTCGATATTGCAACTCAAGTAGCTCTTGAAGTTTAGTAGATAAAACTGCAAAATCTGATTTTTGAACAGAATCATCCAAAGAATGCAACGGATTTGCTAATCTTTCATAGAACGTACGATGAGTAAAGTAACGAAATACTAAATAACCTACCATAAAAAAGACACCTAAAAACATTGCATATAATGCCGTTGCAATATGGTTATGCCCATCAAACCAATATACAAGAAATATGGCTAGTAGCTGGATTACTGTAAAACAAATAAGTGGTATATGATCACGAATAAATAATTTTATCATTTCTCCATACCATTATCCCAAGTTATATGTAATCTATAACCGACACTACGAATCGTTTCAATTGCATCTTCAATCTGTAATGTTTTTAACTTTTTACGCACACGAGTTGTATTTACGCTTAAAGTATTATCATCAACATACGATTCGCTATCCCATAATTTATTTAATAGCACTTCTCTACCCACAACACGCGGATAATTTTTCATTAACATCTCTAATAAAATAGCTTCATTTCTTGTTATATCAATCTCTTGATTCTTAAGCCTCAATACAAGCCTTTCGGGATATAAGCAAAGACCTTGTTGCTCAACCATCCGTTCTTCTACTTTCGGTGCATAATCTCCGTAAGCGCGTCTTAAATGACTACGAATTTTCGCCATTACAACTTCGTAATGGAATGGCTTTGGAATAAAATCATCACCACCGTTTTCAAGCGCCATAACTTGATCCATTGTGCCTTCACGAGCCGAAATAAATAATATCGGACATGTAGAAACTCCGCGAATTTGACGACACCAATAGTACCCATCAAAACTTGGTAAATTAATATCTAATAAAACTAACTCTGGTTGTTCTTCTAAAAAAATGTTTAATACATTTTGAAAATCCGATACAATAATTCCTTCATACCCGTATTTCGCGACATGTGTTGATAATAATTCTGCAATTTTCATATCGTCTTCTACAATCATAATTTTAACCATGTGTTTACTCCTTTTTCGATCCACAATCTTATATTCAATTATATAAAGTGAAACTTTAATCAGTGGGGGTTTTCTTCATCCCCCACTGATTATTAGTTGAACCAATCGGACTTTTATGGGCAGTTGATCCCCCACCTAACTTCTTTGCTTTCGCTGAATTTTGTGGTGGGGGTCTTACTGCCCATTAAAGCGGGATAAAATAAATACTACCTTTTTTTTTATCATACGTAAATCAAAAAAGGATACTTTTATACAACAGCATCCTTCTTCTATTATTCTTATTTAATATGAAATTTACTCAAAGTAAACCCTAGTTTTTCCATATAATTCATACCTAATTCCATCCTAGCAGTCTTCAGTGAATCCACAACTTGGCAAATTTTTAAATTACCTGCTGCTGATAATAAAAGCGTTGCATCAGCTTTAGACATTTCTAATTCTTCATGTAAAAATGTCACCATATTTCGCACAGCACGATTCGCTGCATCATCTAATAATTTCTCCGAAGCAATCGTCATTACTTTTTCTTTTTGGATAGCCATTGGTAATGGCCATTTCTTTCCTTTTATAATTTGAACTGTTACAGTAACCTCACCAGCAACCTCTACTCCACTAACACCAATTTCACCATCACCCATCGCTGCGTGTAAATCGCCTAATGCTAATAGAGCACCAGGAACATTTACAGGTAATAATAATGTTGTCCCTTCTTTTATTTCTTTACAATCCATATTCCCGCCGTGATCATGCGGTGTGCCACATGAAATGCTCTCTTCTTTCGGCGCAGTACCAATTACACCAATCATTGGATTAATCGGGATTTGCAGTTCATTTGAAAATAAAACATGTTCATTATGTATCGGGACAATTTTCACGGTATTTTCATTTAGCTCTTCACCCATTACACCAAGATTCGTACCTGTAGTTAAAACACCTTGCTCTGCAATTTTTATCTTTTCAATCTTAACAACTAATATATCACCAGGTTCTGCACCAATGATATATACAGGTCCAGTCGCTGGATTAATTCGGTTCCAATCTAATTCTTGAAACGCAACATCTTCAGAATCAATTTGATTTTCAAAGCAATCATATGTTTCATATACAACACGACTCCCTACTTCTACTTCCATACAAGGCTGATTATCTGGTGACATTGCGTAAATGATATGTTCTTTATGAATACGATACATGTTATCTCTCCCCTTTTATATTGACCTACAATTACTAATTAGCTTTTTTCGTACAAGCTCCTGTTAAAAATTATTAAATTTACATATAGAAAAGCACCTAGCTTATTTTCATACATACACTCTTTACTATAATAGATAAAGAAAGGTGGTAGCACTATGCCCCTTATTCCATATAACGAAAGTGATGTTGATTTACTAGCTCGTTTAATTCGTGCTGAAGCTGAAGGAGAAGGTCGACAAGGTGAACAACTTGTTGGCTGCGTAGTAGTAAATCGTGTATTTTGTGATTGCTTAGATTTTAAACAGCTTCGTTCTGTACGTGACGCGGTATATCAAAGCCCTGGCGGATTTGAAGCAGTGCAATACGGATATTTTTATCAGCGTGCTCGTGATTCTGAAAAAGAAATTGCAAGAAAAGTTTTACAAGGTGAATGGCGCTGGCCAGCACGATGGGCTCTATGGTATTTCCGTCCAGTTGGAGCTTGTCCGCCTGAATGGTATAATCAGCCATTTGCAGGGCAATTTAAAAGCCACTGCTTTTATGAACCACGTGGTGATGAATGTCCAAAAATGTATTCACGATAGCATAATTTGAAACGCAAGTACTTAAATCTCTGAGTACTTGCGTTTCTTTTAGATTGTTTAGAAATCTAATAATGCGATGAACTTTTCAACTCCCACAACATGTATTAATAACGGTATACGCGGGCCGCTAAACTGATTCATAATGAGCCTATATATAATCAAAAACAATTGTTTTTGATTTTCTTTCATTATTTTTTTATTTTCATGATGACAAATTGAATACAAATTTTCCATTAAGTTAGAGTAATCTTTATTAGAACGAAGTATGTTGCAAACTTCTACTAACCATTCTTTCTGTCTTTCATCTAATGTGTTGTAAAACTCTGTATTTCTCTCTAGATTTACCGCAATTAATTTTTCAGATTGAAAGTTTCTTATCCAATACTCTGCGCGGTTACATATCGCTATCATATCCTCTAATGCATAATTCCTATCTATTTTTTCTAATATACCTTGTAAAATAGATGAATCAAAATTTAATAGCGGTAACGTTCCTGCTACTTGGTTAAATTTCGGATATTCTTTAAACCCACTATCAACTCTAGAGAGTTTAATTGCATCAAATAAATCTTCATTTTTGAGCGTTTTATTCTCATAACTATCTTTCAATCGTTCATATTCTGTATAATTGCGAATCACATCTTCATCAAGACCGATATGAAAAGCTGCGTTTGGTCTATATTTAGCAAACATGAAAAGAATCACTTCTGGTAAATACACTTTTAACAACTCGCTAGGTGTAATACTATTCCCTGAAGAACTAGACATTTTTTCGTGATGCCCTTTTATTCCTATGAAATCATACGCAACGTAATGAGGGGCTTCACGATTAAATATTTCTTTTGCGATTTCCTTGGATACATTATAACTACCCGTTTCCGATGAATGATCTCTTCCACCCGGTTCAAAAATAACATCCTCTATCATCCACCTCATCGGCCAATCGATTTTCCAATTCAGTTTCATTTTATTTGTATTTAATACTGATAATTCATTTTGATTTCCACATACACATTCATACTGAACTGATTTTAATACTTCATCAAAATGTGTAATCGTTGTTGCATCTTTCCCGCATTTTTCACAATATAATGTAACTGGATAAAAGCTCTCTCGCTCTTCTTCACTACACTCTCCAGTTTTAAAACTCATTAAAATATCATATATTTCTTTTCTTTTATATAAAGACTCGAATATATTTTCGTTATACCTTCTGCTTCTATATTCAGCATGTTGATATATGAATTCCACTTCAATTCCAAATGCTTGAAGAGATTTCTCAAACTCTTTTTCAAAATGCTCTGCATACGAATTATGACAGCCATATGGATCTGGAATATCACAGTATGGCATACCAATATATTTTGCAAAAGATGGATCAATATTTTTAGGGACTTTTCTAAACCTATCATAATCATCCCATGAAAATATAAAACGAGTCTTTTTCCCTAAATCTTGAAGTGCTCTTACAACGAAATAAGTCGTTATTATTTCGCGAAAATTCCCGATATGAACAGAACCAGATGGACTTATTCCAGATGCACAAACAAATGTTTCTTTGTTTGGATGTTTTCTAATTAATTCATGTGCTACTTCATACGCCCAATGCATATATTACTCACCTCATTTATTATTTGTTTTTACATTTTCAAATTTATACAATAAAAAAACTCCCACCCCCAAGATTATTCATCTTGAGGACGAGAGTTGTTAGCTTCGCGGTACCACCTCAGTTTGTTAATACATCGCCATATTAACCTCTTCAGGTACGACAAAATATGCTTATACCCTATCTCTATAACGGGAGAACCCGTCGCACCATCCCTAAACAAATTAGTTCCTTGCGCAGCTCCAAGTCTTTTTTCGTTAAAATGTATACCGCTCTTTCTCAGCTACCAGAGCTCTCTGTACGTATCCTTTTTTAACTACTCTTCTCTTCCATGCCATTTTATATATTAGTTTTTTCATATGATAATTTATAATACTATTATTGTCAAATTTTTTCAGAAATAAAAGCTATCTAAATAAATGCTTTATCGCTTCTAATTGAATTTTGTGGCTACACTCATCACAACAATATGTCCCTTTCGATTTTTCTTTAAATCGCTTATATTTTTCACTTCCCTCGTAAACACGGAATATATTTTTACAAGAAAAACAAACAATTTCATAAAACATCATATGCATTTTCCTCTCCATGTTTATACATTTGTTTAATCGCTTGAGAAAACTAATTTTCCAAAATACAAATCTTAATATCTTCCGACTAAAGGTTTACCTCTATTCTTATTGAATTATATAAATATCTTATAAAGCGAGGTGAAAATCTTGATCAGTAATGTAGAATTGGTTTTAGATGCTAAAGCTAGTTTAGCTGAAGGGCCTTGTTGGAATGAAAAAAAGCAACTTTTATACTGGGTTGATATTGTGGAGAAACAATTATGCATATTTAGTCCTACTGCTAATATAAACCGAGTAATTGCTCTCAATCAACAAATTGGCTGTGTTGTTCCATATTTAGACGACGTGCTACTCCTAGCTATGGAAAACGGCTTTTATTCTATTAATATAAAAACAGAAAAACTAACACATATTTTTGATCCTGAACCACATTTATTTGAAAATCGTTTTAACGATGGAAAATGCGATCCAGCAGGACGTTTTTGGGCAGGTACTACAGATACATACGGTATAAATGCTGCTGGTTCCTTGTATTGTTTAAATAATAATTTAAGTGTCGAGAAAAAAATTGCACATGTAAATACATCAAATGGCATCGCTTGGTCACCGGATTATACATACCTTTACTTTATTGATACACCTACTAAAAAAGTAGTTCGTTATCATTATGATATAAGTACTGGAGAAATTCGTAATCCAAGTGATGCAATCATTTTTCCCGAAAATGACGGTCTACCTGATGGTATGACAATAGATGAAAAAGGTTGTTTATGGATTGCACATTGGGGAGGTTCAAAGATTACTAGGTGGAATCCTTTAACTGGAGAGCAAATATTAAGTATCCCAATTCCAGCGTTATATGTAACCTCATGTACATTTGGAGGTCCTAATTTAACAGACCTATATGTTACAACAGCCAGAACAAGAATGACGGATGACGAATTAAAAATATATCCACATGCTGGTAGTATTTTTCGAATTCAAACAAATATAAAAGGTTGTCCTACCCATTCATTTCGCAAGAATAATATTGGAGCTGAAACTATATGAACCGTATCGATCACATAAGAAACGAAGAAAAGAAATATCACGACCTTTGCTATGAACAATATAAACTATTTGAAACTGGCTCTTGGCTTTACAAACCAGTTAAAACAGTTATAGACTTGATGGATTACTTTGAAGGACAAAATAACTTACAAGTGCTTGATCTAGGCTCTGGCGTTGGAAGAAATAGTATTCCAATTGCACAAAAAATAAAAAATGCTAATGGTACTGTTACTTGTGTGGACTTACTAGATTCCGCTTTAACAAAATTACAAATTTATAGTCAAGAACATGATGTTTTTGAAGTTATAAAAACAGAACAAGCAGCAATTGAAAACTACTACTTCCACCCTAATACTTATGATTATATCGTTGCAGTATCAAGTTTAGAGCATGTCAAATCAGAAAAAGATTTAAAAAACGTGCTCCATTCTATGAAAAAAGGTACAAAAACTGGTGGTATCAATTGTTTAATTATTAACTCAAACATACAAGAAATTGACTTACATACGAATGGAAAATTAGATGCTTTAATTGAAATTAACCTTCCTACTGAAGATATGATATATCTATTAAAAAGCATTTATAAAGAATGGCAAGAAATAAAAATTAAAATAAAAGAATTAGCTTATCATATAGTCCGGAACGAAAGAGACATTCAATTAAAAACAAATGCTATTACGTTTGTCGTTCAGAAATAATAGTAAAATAAAGATGTGACTCTTTCTCTCAGATTCATTTTTATTTTACGAAATTTATTACTTTTAAAATTTATTAATCAAACACAAAAACCATGCTTCAGTATCATTAGAAACATGGTTTTTATTATTAATCATACTAAACTGCTTAGCTATTTAATGAATTCATTAACTGGAAGAAATGTTCAGGTTCATGTGTCTTATTTAATTGATACCATGAATGGAGTGTATCCATCGCAAATACATCTAATTTTTTTCAGTACTTCCACTGTAAATTCCAAACGAGCTACTCCAGATGCAGTAATAAGATTTTCACCAGACGCTACAGGTCCCATTTCATATAAATTTTCCCCTTTATATGTAGGACCAACGATTTTCATATAATCTAAATTATTACTTTCTAGTCATTTCTAAAAGATAATCTATCTATTATTTATAATTGCTTGTCGAGCTTTTTCTTTATCATCAAAATGAATTGTTGTATCTTTTAAAATTTGATACGTTTCATGCCCTTTCCCTGCAATCAAAACAATATCATTAGAAGATGCCATGTTTATTGCATGTTTTATAGCCAGTTCACGATCTACTTCTACTTTATAATTCAAATTATTATTCTGTGAAAATCCTTTTTCAATATCTTTCATTATTGCCTGCGGGTCTTCCGAACGTGGATTATCAGAAGTAATATAAACAAAATCACTATAACTTCCAGCAATTTCACCCATTATAGATCGTTTTTTTGTATCTCTATCTCCACCGCAACCGAAAACAGTAATAATTTTACCTTTTGAAAACTCGCTAATTGTAGAGAGGACATTTTCTAACGCATCTGGTGTATGAGCATAGTCCACAATTACAAGGAAATCTTGATTTTCGTCTATAATTTCCATTCTACCTTCAATGCTCTTTACATGAGATAAACTGTAACTAATGTTTGTAAGCGGAATACCTTCAACCAATGCAGCTGTTATTGCTGCTAATGCATTATAAACATTAAAGCGGCCTACTAGATTTAGATTGATTTCTTTTTCCCCATTAAATGTAGAAACTAAAAACTGAATTCCTTTTGGGCTTAAAGTTATGTTCTTCGCTTGAACATCCGCTCCATTATGTATCCCATACGTAATCACTTCAGCAGAAGTAACTTTTTTAAAGTATTCTACTGATGGATCATCTGCATTCAAAATAGCAATTTTTTTATCTGTAGTAGAAAAATCATTTCCTAATCTAGAAAAAAGAAGACCTTTTACATGCTTATATTCCTCAAATGTACCATGATAATCTAAATGATCTTGCGTTAAATTTGTGAAAACAGCTATTTTAAAGTTACATCCTTTAACTCTCTCCATATGTAAGCCTTGTGACGTAACTTCCATAACACAATAATCTGTATTATGATTTTTCATCGTCTGCAAATTCCGTTGAAGTGTTGGAGGTTCTTGCGTATTAATTTCAGTCGAATACCATTTCGAACCAACTTTCACTCCGTTATTCCCCATGAGCCCTGTTTGAAATCCATAGTCAGTTAAAATTTTTTCAATTAAATAGGAAGTAGTTGTTTTACCATTAGTTCCTGTAATTCCAATTAGCTTCATTTTATTAGATGGATAACCATAGAAATGTGACGCAATAACTGCCATAGCATACCTAGCATCTTTAACAATTATTTTAGGCACCTCAATATTTACATCTCTTTCTACAATTAATGCTACAGCACCATTTTTCACTGCATCTTCAACAAATTGATGTCGATCTTCAAGAAAACCATCGATACCTGATACACATATAAATAGATTTCCATTAGTTATCTTTCTGGAATCCATTTCTAATCCTGTAATTTCTACATTCATATCCCCAATGGTTTCTTTAATCAATAACAAATTCGCCAGCTCTTTTAATTTCAAATCCCCCGCCTCCTTACACATTCCCTTATTAATTTTACCACTTTATATAAAATAATGGTTTAAAATTCCATATTAGTCGAACAAATTTTAATCACATTTATTAAACAAAAAAATAAAAGAGCACTTGTTTCCGCAAGTGCTCTTTTTAGGGATTTTGAGATATCCTATTAATGAAAGTTAAGGTTACTTAAAGTTAATAGGTATTTCTATTATATGCTTGTCCTTTTTATTTGTGCATAATCAATATATAAACATCTTTAGCAATTGTTAATAACTTTTATTTATAGTTCTTTCTTACATTTTATCATTAAGAAATTAATTGAAGGTTTATTTTCCATAATCTTATTTGGTTCATCAATTTCTGAAACTTGTACTAATCCGTACTTATTAAAATCTTGTTTTATAGATTCAGAATCATAGAAGAACATTTTTACACCTTCCATTATCTCATAATAGTCTTTACCCAACTGGCTTCCTTTTCCATACATTGGAGCTTTTTTAGAAACAGTTGTGAAAACCATATATCCATCTGGTTTTAACTGATTATAACAATCTTTAATAAATTTCTCTCGCTCATGCTCATTTAACAAATGAAGAAGTGCATGACTAAATATCCCTTCATATAGTTTATTATCAAAAGGCATTTCGTTAACTGAACCGTGATATATACTAACATCTTCTAATCCATTTTGTTTTGCTAAATCAATGGCGGTTTTTGAAATTTCAATACCTGTTACATCTATACCATTTTCGATAAACACCTTTGCATTTCTTCCATATCCAATACCCGGAACTAATATGTCCTTAACGTTCTTTTCCAGAAAAAAATCTTTTGTCAAAATTGCAGATTCTGTAGGTTCAAATCCCCACATTGTTTGTTTCTCAATAAAGCTTGATTCCCAAAATTCCATTTTATTTTTATCTCCTTATTCTTATCTGATGTTTAGCATCGCATGAAAGACCTATTAATTTTAACGCTGCTTTTTTCACCACAGTCACTATAGGTCCATTGAATATAGCATATTAATAAGCCTATATCTATTTTAAAGATTGGTTGAATATGTATTCTAAATATTAACTTTTACATTTAGAAAAAATAAAAAATGCCAATACTTCTATTGTATATTGGCATTTTCACATAAGAAATTATCTTTTTATATTGTACTGATCTAATACCTTTTCTAGCATTTCTAAAGTTATCGGTTGCGCTTTCTGTATTAATTGATAGCCAATACGGCCATTCGGTTCGGCCGTAACTTGCTGTAAACTCTTCAAATCATGAATTCCTTTTTCTCTTAATTGCATATATAGTTGTTGCTCCGACATTTTTGCCTTCATTAAATTCTCTTTTACAATCTCTCCATTTTCAACGATTATAATGCTACTGCCATTAAGGAATTGTTCCACCTTCCTTGATTTCAATTCAAAGTAATGAATGATAAGAAGTATGCTTGCAAATATTACAGCCGCAAATATAGATGGGACTACTTTCCTACTTAATACAGGCTCTACAATAATACGTCCAATTGATACTACTATAATGATTTCAGCTCTTGTCATTTGGCTAACAGATGTACTACCAGTCATTTTTAATGCAATCATTCCAGTGAAAATTAAAATAATACTCTCCAAAATAATATTCATTATGGCCCAACCCTTTAATAGTGAATGTTATTAGCATTCTAAATGAATTTTAATTAAACTTTTTTGTGAAAATCATACGTACATATTCTGAAAAGAAACTATTCTGATCAATCTTTTTTCAATAAGGATTGTATGATCCATCCTCCATTGTCCCAAAAATAAAAAGCACCCGAATGGATGCATAGATTAAACTTATTCATTATTACTTTCTTCACTTTTATCATCAACTGATTTAAAGTCTAACATGCTGCCTATATCAGCTGGTAAAGCTAACTCTATACCAGCTACTGGTTGATTATCTTCATTAAACCATTGTTTCTTAAATTTACTCAATGCTTCACTTTTCTTATTTTCATCCATATTACCCCGCCTTTTATGTACATGATATTAAACACTTTACTTAATATGTACATTGAGAAAGATAATATACTATTTGTACATAATGAAAGAGTAAAAACCTTCTCTGTTTACAACATCCGTTGCACCTGTAAAAAACCCCTATAGTTGTTACCCCTCGTTTTTTTATCATATTCATGACGAAACATACGTGAGCTATGTGACATGTACCTGATCATTTTATTCATACGAGACAAATACTTTTAAAGGAGTAATTATCCCCTCACTTAATTCCTCAAAACATTTTTCAAGAGCAGTATAGTGAATTTCATGTTGAAAAACCTCTTCTATCCATGGCGTCTGTTCTATTTGATTAAAAAACCAATCTGCATGTTTTTGATAATCATATCCGTCACTTGAACCAATGATTTGCAATTCTTTTCGATAAAAGTCGGCGATTAATGTTAAGTCTTCTATATTACCATCAGAAAGAATACATATAGCCCCATTACTTTTAATAACCTTTTGCAATGTGTGAAACCCTCTATTTGTAGCAGAACATTCGAAACCATAATTATAGTTTTCTATTATTTTCTCTTCCGAATCAAAGAGGTTTTTCGCACCAAACTTCTTTGCAAATTCCCTTCTATTTTTATTAGGCTCAACAACATCCACATGCTCAACACCTACACAGTATTTTAAAAAATAACAAGCGAGTAAACCAATCACTCCCATTCCAGTAATGAGTACTTTTTCATCCCGTCGCGGGTCTAGCTTCAATACCCCTTTAGCAGCATCACACGAAAGAATAGATAATAAAGCAACTTTAGATTTTATATAACTAGGCACTCGAATTACTTTATCCCCTTTAACTATTCCTACTGTTTCATGTCCATAAAAAGAAACTACTTTATCGCCTACTTTTAATTTTGTTACTTTATTACCAACTTGAATAACTTCACCATAACTTTCATATCCAGTCTTTCTTGGATAAAAAGGATTGGTATCTGTAACATCAGATCCATTATACTGCGGTAACTCTGCTCCAATACTTATTGCACCTGCAATTGTTTTAACGATAATTTCATCATCCTGTATAGACTTAATTTCGCGCGCTTCCCACTTAAGCCTTTTTTGTCCTTCTAAAACTAATTTATTTTGTTCCATTTATAACCCTCTCATTTTATAAAAATATATTCTCACTAAATTTCAAACAATGTATAATAGATTCATCTAAAATTTAAGCTATAAAGTTGGCTAGCAACCAACAGTGATAATATGATAATTGAATTTGATGGATATAGAATAAATGAGTATGTTATTGGCCGTAACTGTTCTCTAAACGAATTAAGAACAATGTATTTACATGTAAAAAATGAAGAGATATCTAATGAAGATCTTCTAAGCTTATTTTGTGTACAGTATCATTATGAAAAAATCCCAAAATTACTACAAGAAGACATCACGAGCGATGTTGTCATTGATTTAGATACGGACTATATTTATATCCCTAATAGATAACAATACATTAGATTAAAAGAATAGGAATTACGATTCAGCTAAGTGTGTAATAAAATAAGTAAATGCCCAAATTACTGTCGCAAATTGAGTGACAAAATACATTGTCCATTCAAAACCAGTCAATTTTCTCTCTCGTCTTACCTTTTTTAAATATCTGTAAAATATAAATGTACTTAAAAACATTAGTAACAACGATAATTGCTGTAAATCATCGACTATACGTACCCCCATAGACTCGATCCCCCTCCTATTCAAAATAAATGCTATATTTTAAGGATATCACCTATTGGTAGTTTATTTCCATTTAAAGCAATTATGTCCTAAACAAAAAGAGCACTCAGCAATTGAGTGCTCTAAAAAGTATTAACGTAACACTTTTCTTTTACTTTTTATAGCTCAGTTCTATCACTTACGGTATATGATTGCTATCATATTTCCTCGTATAGGTTTCACCATCTGGAGTAACTAATTGTAATACAATCTCACCACAAACTCCATTTAGTATTTCAAATTCGCCTTGTGTATTTGAAATACTGCGTTCCTTACTTTCAATAGAATCTTCATAAATTTTCACATTAGATATAGGTTCGTTATTTTGATCTACGATAATACCTCTTGAATACTTACCAACCGCAATGCATTGGTCATCTTTTTTATAATATTTAGTCACAACTATAGCTCCAATTATTATAGCGATACACACAAACAAGAGAATTATTTTGCGTCTCACAACAAACCTCCTTATTCATTTTTTTCTTTTTTAAATTGAAAGGTTATACGTTCCACTTGTTTGATTTCCTCCATTACTTTACGAATTCCTTCTTCAATCCTATCTTCCTTCACATTCGATACGTTTAACTTTAATAGTCTTTCTTTCGGAAAAACCTTTAAATAATTGTTATCCATAGAATCGATACTTATTTGAATATCACTTAATTTTTTTATAAGTGTTTCTGTAACTATATTTTTATACATTTCTAAACAAGTATGTATTCCAAATGTATTTTGGCTATTATATGTAAATAATGATGGGTCTTCATTATGTACTTTTTCTAATGTTTCTGCTAGTTTTTTAGATCTATCGTGATAGGACGATTTAATTTTATTTTTATGACGTTCAAACATGCCACTCTTTATATAAATTTCTAAAGCAGCTTGAGATATCATTGGGCTATCAATATCTAAAATCTTTTTATATGTATGGAAAGCATCCGCAATAACCGGTGGAATTACTGCTACACCAACTCGTAAACCTGGAAAAATAATCTTCGAATAACTTTTCAAATATATGACATGATTACCATGATCCAAGCTATATAACGGATCTGCTTTTGAATCCGTTTCTAAATCTGCTAAATAATCATCTTCCACTATAAATACATTATATTTTTTAGCCAGTAGCACGATTTTTTCTTTCTCCTCTTTAGAATAAGACGTTCCAAGTGGATGATGATATCTTGGTATTGTATAAAAAAATTTTATTTTACCTGTTCGAAAAATACGTTCCAATTCATTTAAGTCAATCCCTTCATTCGTACGTTTAATACCGATCACAGGAATTTTGTTTATTTCTAGATATTCAATATATAGATGATATGTTGGTTGTTCAATTAATATCGTTTCATTTCCATTTGGAAATGGTATGGAAGTTAGTATAGCTAGCGCTTGCTGTACACCTGACGTAATAAAAATATTTTCTTCTTTAGTGAAGACTTGATAGTTTGCTAATTGTTTTTGAATGACCGGAATTAAAGACGGTAAACCTTTCGGCGTTCCGTATACGAACAAGTCATTTTTATACGTATCAATGGCCTTATTAATACAATGCTGAAAATCTAAATATGGGA
>Ga0209025_1002497_pt1 | contig 19294 bp, 22 predicted proteins | sample AraplaMF_Col_mLB_FD_184256 | JGI IMG/M metagenome (GOLD analysis project Ga0209025, IMG submission 184256) | Arabidopsis root microbial communities from the University of North Carolina, USA - plate scrape MF_Col_mLB (SPAdes) (version 2) | ecosystem: Host-associated > Plants > Roots > Endosphere... | reverse complement strand
AAGACTATAAGTACACTGCTTTTGTACCTGACTTTGCAATTTGGATACATGGATGGGAAAAACAGCGATCTGAAGGTGAAATAACGTCATATAAAAAAGGGGATCGAACTGTAATTGTTCACCATCCTCCTGGCGATGATGGTTTTTATCTTTTTGAAGCAAGAGAAAATAAGTGAAAGCAACCGTAAGAAGTGGAGGTTAAATAGTGAAAGCTTCAACATTACTATTTAAAATTGAAAGTAATATGGATCAATTTTCACCAGCTGAAAAGAAGGTTGCCATGTACATAATGGGGAATGCAGAAATTGTTCCGAACTTAACGACGAAAGAAGTGTCAACGAATGCAGGCGCAAGTGAGGCGAGTGTTGTTCGCTTTTGTAAATCGATTGGGATTGGAAGCTTTAAAGCATTTAAAATCGCGCTCGTTCGTGAATTGACGATTGCTGATTATAATATTAATGATTTTTCAGTTATGAATACGGAAGATGGACCGTATGACTTGTTTAATAAAGTTACGTATGTGAATAAAGCTGCAATTGAGGCGAGCGTTACTGCGATAGATAAAAAGGAACTTGAGAAAGCTGCAGATCGTATTGTAAATGCAGATAAAATTATATTTTATGGAGTAGGCGGATCAGCTACTCCGGCGATGGATGGGGCTTATAAATTTACAAGGCTCGGTTTTACAGCGATGATGCTATCTGATTTTCATATGATGTTGCCGCTTGTGACGAATTTAAAAGAGGGCGATATATTTGTTGCGATTTCAACATCTGGTCGTACGAAAGATGTACTTGAAATGGCGCAATATGCGAAGAGACAAGGTGCAACAGTTATTGCGATTACAAAGCTTGACCAATCATCACCTTTATATAAAGAAGCGGATATTCGTCTTTGTATGCCAGATGTAGAGCAAGATCATCGTATTGCAAGTATTGCTTCAAGAATGACACAACTGAATATGATTGATGCTTTATATGTGATTACGTTTAATCGTATTGGTAATAAAGTGTTGGATCAATTTATGGAGACAAGAGAAGAAGCTCTGCGATTACGGAAGTTAAAATGAAAGGATGGGGGAACCCATCTTTTTTTGCATACTGACATATATTCGTCATGAAAAGAAATAAAATTTCATAAAATAATAAAGTAATATTGATTTTAAATTTCTTGTAGTTATAATAAAAGTATGAAATTAAATTTCAAAGTGGGTGGTAATATGTTAGAAAATTTATCGACAGAACATCGTAATGAGAAGACGATGAATTTAGATGAGATGAGTATAAAAAAAGTGTTACAAAGTATGAATCAAGAAGATCGAACTGTTGCGTTAGCAGTTGAAAATGAAATAGAAGAAATTGCAAAGATTGTAGGGGCTGTTATTCAATCTTTTGAAGAAGAGGGCCGATTAATTTACATTGGGGCTGGTACGAGTGGCCGTTTAGGTATTTTAGACGCGGTTGAATGTCCGCCGACATTTGGTACAGATGATAAAATGGTACAAGGATTTATAGCAGGTGGATTGAAAGCGTTTACTAAAGCGGTAGAAGGTGCCGAAGACCGCGAAGAGTTAGCAGAAGAAGATTTAAAAAGCATTGGATTAAACGAGAAAGATACAGTGATTGGAATTGCAGCAAGTGGCCGAACTCCTTATGTAATTGGCGGCTTGAAATACGCAAGTAGCGTGGGAGCGAGTACAGCTAGTATCTCTTGTAATAAAAATGCTGAAATAAGTAAATATGCAAAACTAAATGTGGAAGTAGAAACAGGCGCAGAAATTTTAACAGGCTCAACGCGTTTGAAGGCTGGTACAGCGCAAAAATTAGTACTCAATATGATTTCAACAGCTTCTATGATTGGTGTTGGGAAAGTATATAAAAACTTAATGGTAGATGTTCAATCTACAAATGAAAAGTTAGTAGAACGATCAAAACGAATTATTGTGGAAGCAACAGGCATTAGTTATGAAGTAGCAGCAGAGTATTATGAAAAAGCAGAACGTAATGTGAAAGCTGCGATTGTTATGGTGTTATTGCAGTGTGAGTATGGGGAAGCACTGGAGAAATTAAAAGAAGCGAAAGGGTTTGTGAAGAAGGCACTATAAAATAATAGGGAGGGGGATTCTATTATGAAGAAAGAAGAGAGAATGGCCAAAGAGATTTCAGAGCAACTTGGGGGAGTAAAAAATATTCGTGGCATTGCTCATTGTATGACGAGACTGCGATTAACGCTTCATGATGAAAGTAAAGTGAATATGGACCTTTTGAAAAAGGTTGAAGGGGTTATGGGCGTTATTGAAGATGAGACGCTTCAAGTTGTTGTTGGACCAGGGACAGTAAATAAAGTAGCAGCTGAAATGGAAGTTTTAACAGGCCTGCGAATTGGTGAGGTGGCAGATCATCACCTTGAAGATCTTGGGCAAGAGATGAAGTCAGAGATTAAGAAGAAAAATAATACACCAGTGAAAAACTTTTTAAGAAAAATAGGAAGTATTTTCATTCCGTTAATTCCGGGGCTTGTTGCGTCAGGAATTATAAATGGGGTTGCTAACTTTGCGAAAAATGCAGGTGCCGATCCGAATGCAACGTGGCTACAAATGCTACTACTCATTGGTGGCGGTATCTTTACATTCTTAGGCATTTTAGTCGGCTGGAATACAGCGAAAGAATTTGGCGGGACACCAGTTCTTGGGGCAATTGCTGGTATTTTAATTTTTAACCCGGCGATGGCGACTGTAAAATTATTCGGTGAAGCGCTAGTACCCGGACGGGGCGGATTATTTGCAGTTATTTTTGCAGCATGGCTTATGGTTGTAGTGGAAAGACAAGTTCGAAAAGCTGTACCAAATGCAGTTGATATTATCGTGACACCGCTTATTACTGTGTTAGTGGTAAGTATCGTAACGATGTTAGCAATTCAGCCGGTAGCAGGTTTCTTATCTGAAGGAATTACAAGCGGAATTAATGGTATTTTAAGTATTGGCGGAGCGTTTGCGGGAGCGGTGCTTGCTGGAACATTTTTACCTCTCGTTATGGTCGGATTACATCACGGTTTAACACCAATTCATATGGAATTTATTAATCAAACGCACGTAACACCTTTATTACCAGTACTAGCAATGGCTGGAGCTGGGCAAGTAGGCGCAGCGATTGCTATTTTTGTAAAAACTAAAAACAAACGACTTCGTAACGTAATTAAAGGTGCATTACCAGTTGGCTTTTTAGGAATTGGCGAACCTTTATTATACGGGGTTACATTACCACTTGGGAAACCGTTTCTTACTGCTTGTCTCGGTGCAGCAGTTGGCGGTGCATTCCAAGCAGTTATGAAAACAGCTGCACTCGGAATCGGTGTATCAGGATTATCATTAATTCCGTTAATTGCTGATAATAAATATTTATTATATTTCCTTGGGTTAGTAGTTGCATATACTTTCGGTTTCATCTTTACGTACTTCTTTGGCTTTAAAGAAGAAATGGCAGAAAACATATAGAGAAAGGGATTCCTTTCTCTTTTTTTATTCATAGAAAGGGAGATTCATATGATAGGAGTTTCAATTTATCTTTCAAAAGAACGAGTAAAGAAGCAAGAAGAGTGGCTAAAAGTAGCGAAGGAAAACGGGTTTTCATCTATTTTTACATCATTGCACATTCCAGAAGATAATCCAAATACGTATAAAGAGTTAATTCAAATACTTGGGAAACAAGCTCTCGAAAATGAAATGGAATTAATGGTCGATGTTTCTCCAAAATCGTTACATCATTTAGGGATGACGTACGAAAATGTGGAAGAGTTAGTAGAGTGGGGTATTACTGGTTTACGAATGGATTATGGCATCACGCCGAAAGAAATTGCACGCGTATCCCATAAGATGAAAGTAGCTTTAAATGCGAGTACGATTACAGAATCATTTTGGAGAGAGTTACTTACGGAAAATATCCGAGTAGATTGTGTAGAAGCGTGGCATAATTTTTACCCGCGCCCAGAAACAGGACTAGCCAAGTCCTTCTTACAAAAACAAAACCAATACTTACATGAGTGCGGAATAAAAACGATGGCATTTATTCCGGGAGATGGTGAAAAACGCGGTCCATTATATGAAGGTTTACCGACATTAGAAGAACACCGCTATATGCGGCCGCTTGAAGCGTATTTAGAACTTGTGCAAGATTGTGGTGTCGATAAGGTGTTAATCGGGGATATAAGCGGAAGTCTAGAAAGTGTACAAGAAATAGCGAGTGCGAGTAGAGGAATTATTCCAGTGCGATATGAACCATTGATCAAGGAAAGAGAAGTATTAGAAATGGTAGAACAAGTGCATACAAATAGACTAGATCCAGCTCGTGATGCCATTCGTTCTGTAGAATCACGAGAGGAAACTAAAGTCGTATTACAGCCGATGCAGACCATTGTAAGAAAGAAAGGCAGCATTACAATTGATAATGAATTGTACGGTAGATATGCTGGAGAAATGCAAATTGTTGTAAATGATTTACCTGTAGATGAGAAAGTGAATGTTGTTGGAATGGTTGTGGAAGAGGACGTGCTGTTATTGCCTTATATTGGTGCTGGAAAAAAGTTTCAACTTTTTCTGTGTGATAGAGTAAAAGCTTGAATTAGCGCTATTTTATAAAAAACATTATTCGTAAAACGGATAATGTTTTTTGTTTTCTTTAAAAAAAGCATTTGACGAATGAAAAGAAATACCGTATTGTTTTGTCTTGTGAATAAATGTTCACCATAACAAAACAAAAAAGGGGAGTTCAAAATGAATCAATATATTGGGAATTTAATTATTCGTATCGTGTTAGGAGTAACGTTCTTTGCACACGGTTTAGCAAAGTTTCAATCAGGTATAGATAACGTAGCAGGATGGTTTACAAGCATCGGATTACCAGGTGGTCTTGCATATGGCGTAGCGACAGTTGAATTAGTAGGTGGTATATTATTAATTATCGGTTTAGGCGTAAGATATGTAGGATTGTTATTCGCTCTTATTTTAGCTGGAGCTATCGTAAAGGTAAATGGAGCAGCAGGATTATTAGGAGATGGAAAGAATCCAGGATATGAATTAGATCTTGCATTATTATCAATGGGTGCGTATTTATTCGTTGTAAAAGCAGAAGGATATGTAGATCGTTTCTTAAAAGAGAAAGTAATGAAAACGAAGTAAATTTTATTTATAAATTGTTGACTTAAAGAGTTATTGTAACTATAATAGTTACAATAACTAAGTTAAGAATGAAATGAATTAGCATATTTTTTTACACAAGTTGTAACTACAATAGTTACGACTCGTGTAAAGAATAAATAAACGAGGGAGGAATTACTATGCTTAAATCAAATTTAGAAATTATTCAAAGTACGTATGAAGGATCAGCTTCTTCGAATGCAAAACATTTAGCAGAATCCCTCTCTGAAAAAATAGAATGGACAGAGGCAAAAGGTTTCCCGTACGGCGGAACGTATATAGGTACAGAGGATATAATGGAAAATGTATTTAGTCGTTTAGGATCAGAATGGGATGATTATAAAGCGAGTGTAAATATGTATCATGAAGTAAACGGAAAAGATGTAATTATTGCTGAAGGTGTTTATTCAGGAGTTTATAAAGAAACGGGAAAATTGTTTGAAGCAGAATTTGTTCATATATGGCAGCTTGAAAATGGGAAAATTATAAAATTTAAGCAATATGTGGATAGTTTTATTGTACGAGAAGCGATGAAGGTTTAAAATATAATAAGGAAACAAATGGAATCGGCTGTGCGCAGGCGATTCCATTTGTTTATGTGATTATTAGGGGAATGGGGAATACATAATATGAAAAAATGGATTATAGGGACAATTACAATGATTGTAATTGCAATAGGAGCTGTATTCGGTGTTACGAAACTTCTTAATTATATAGAAGAAGAGGAGAAGAGTCTGAAAGCACAAAATGTAACGGGGCAACAAGGGAAGAAAGCAAAGGAAGAGAAGCAACAAGCTAGTGAAGATGAAATTATTTCTACCATGCATAGGATGGTACATCAAAAAGTGAAATCCTCTGAAAAATGGGGATTTATTGAAATGACAAATAAGGAAATTCGTAGTGCGAAGGAAGCGGTAGAAAGCAGTACAAATTTTAAAAATAAATCAAAGTTACTTGCTACTTTGGAGCGCTGGGAGAAAGGGGATTTTTCACAAACGGTTGAGGAGCATAACTTTTTGTGGGAAATTCAAGGTGGTGATACTGGAAAGGCAACAGAACGTTTATCGCCAGAAGAAGAAAAGAAGTATGTGAAAGAAATGAAAGGTAAATAAAAACATCGCCACTTTGGTGGCGATGTTTTTTTGATTAAGAATGTTTGCGCAGTAAAGCTCTAGTTGGCTGAACAGCAACTGTTTTGAAATGAGAAAATAAATAACATCCTGTCACGACGACAATTGTACCTAAAATTTGTATCCATGTTAATTCTTCTCCTAGGAAAAGGAATGCTAAAATAGCTGTGAAAATCGGATTGAAGTTTAGAAAAATTCCCGATGTTGTAGCTCCTAATTTTTGTACACCAATGTTCCAAAATACCATACAAAGTACTGTTGAAATGATTCCTGTATATAAAAGCGATGTAATGAATGATGTATTTATATTTGAAACAGTGAAGTTACCGATGTTAAATGGCAGTAATAAAATAATGCCGAAAATACCAGAATATAACGTCGCCATTAGTGGTGTAGTTGTTTTTGTTGCCCATTTACTGCACACAGAATATATCCCCCAAATACAAACTGCCGCAATCATCCATAAATCTCCGCTATTAAAATGTAGTGAAAATAAAAGTGAGAAATCACCTTTTAATAGAACGAGGATAACCCCGAAGAATGAAAGGGTCATGGATAATATTTGAAGTGTATTTACTTTTTCTTTTAGAAATAATACCGAAAATAGTGCAATTGAAATTGCATTCAATGTAGAGATGAGACCCACATTCGTTGCGGATGTTTTTTCTAATGCTAAAAATTGAAAGATGTTAAAGAGAGCGACTCCTGAAATCCCCATCAGTATTAAAGGTAGTATCGCAGCGCGCGGTGGCAGGATTTTCTTTTCTTTAAACCATACCATAGGTAATAAACAAACGATCGCAATGATCCATCTTAAACTCGTCAGTGTCATCGGCGAGGCATGATCGACGAGAGATTTCCCAACGACAAAATTCCCTCCCCATAATAAGCTCGTTAATAATAGTAAAAAGACATAAAAATAAGGCATACTAAAATCCCCTTTGTTATAATCAATACGAATTGTAAATAATTTTAGCATTTTTCTTTATTGTGTAATATATTCTTTTGTGTAATGGTTAAAAATCAATAAAACATTTCGTTTCGTTTGTATCTTAAAGAATAATATTCAGTTTCGTTTGAATTAAGGGATGTTTTTTCGAATAATCATCGGTAAGAAAAAAGGGGGAATTATAATGGAGTCATCTGTTATTAAAGTGTTAGATGATTTGGATGTACAAATTTTAGATATATTGCAGAAAGAATCACAAGTAAGTAATGCAGAGCTTGCACGCCGTGTTAATTTATCTCCAGCTGCGATGCATGCAAGAATAAAAAGGTTAGATGGAGAAGGTTTTATTGATAAGCAAGTAGCAATTTTAAATCAAGAAAAGCTCGGTTTTGATTTACTATGCTTCATTTTTATGAGTACGAATATTCATCAGTATGAAAAGCTTGAAGTGCTAGAACGAGAATTAGAATCGATGCCTGAAGTGTTAGAATGTCATTGTTTAACAGGGGAATATGATTATTTATTAAAAGTTGCAAATCGTGATCGTAAAGAACTGGAGCAGTTTATTAGAAAGTTGAACAAGCTTGGTATTACACGGATACAGACAAGTTTAGCACTGCGTGAAATTAAATATTCGACGGTATTGCCGATACGAAATGAGGAACCGAGCATCGATTAGATTGCTTGGTTTTTTGTTTGTATAAAGTGATTGACGAGAAGAAAAGAGAGATGTATTATTATATAAAATTGTGTATTAAAATTCATTTAAAGTTATAAATATTAATATTGGGGACAAGGGGATATAATATGAAAATCTGTAATGCGGTTACGAGTGATGTGAAAGAAATTTATAGTCTCATTGAAGTTTATGCAAAAGAGGGGGTTGTTTTACCGCGTTCTCTTTTGTCTCTCTATCAATATTTGCAATGTTTATATGTTATGAAAGAAGGAGAGGAAGTCGTTGGAGTTGCTGGCTTACATGTATTAGGAGAGGATCTTGCAGAAGTACGATCTTTAGTAGTTTCGCATACATATGCAGGGAAAGGGATAGGGCGTATGTTAGTGAATCATGTTATGAATGAGGCGGCAAAGATAAAAGTGAACAGGGTAATTTCTTTAACATATGAAACGGAATTTTTTCAAAAGTGTGGGTTTGATTTTGTGAATAAGGAAGTGTTGCCAGAGAAAGTGTGGATTGATTGCAGGCATTGTCCAAAAGTTGATTATTGTGATGAAGTGGCGATGATTAGGTATGTTGGGTGAAATGTTTAGAAAGAAAAAAGCCCACTATTATTTAAGAAATAGTGGGTATCTATATTTTAGGCAGAAATGAGATGTTGTTAAGAATTTGAATTTGTTTTTCTTACTGCAAAATTAAAAATGGGATTTTTAAGTTCATAGTTATAAGTAGAACCATCGACAAGCCCTATAACTTTATCGCTATCATAAAGGTCGAGCATAAATTGTGCCATTTGTTTTGCAGTGTGGAATTTTGGTACAACATTATCGTATTGGAATTCATCAATATCAAATGATCGTTTCGCGAACTCTGTTTCAGTTGCACCAGGAGCTAAAACTTTTGCTTGTAATTTTGCACCTTGTTCTTTCAGTTCGTGAGATAATCCTTCTGTAAATGCACTTACATAGAATTTAGTAGCGCAATACGTAACAGCATTAGCGACAATCGTATATCCACCGCCTGATGAAACGTTAATAAGCTGTGTTCCATCAATCATTGAATAATCTCGAACGAAAAGGGAAGAGAGTATTGTTAGTGCTTCTATATTTACATGCAACATCGTTTCTATTTTATTTAAATTTTGTTCAGCAATTGAGGCAAAATTACCAAAACCTGCGTTGTTAATCCACGTTTCAATCTGGAAACTTTGGAGACTTTCATAAAGTTTATAAACATTTTCCGTGACGGATAAATCAGTTCTTCGAATGACAACATCTAACTCCGGATACATTTCGTTAATTTTCAATTTTAATCCATCTAATTCTTCTTTTCTTCGAGCTACAAGTATTATATTTTTTCCACGAGATGCAAAGGCTAAAGCCGATTCATAGCCAATTCCAGAACTAGCACCAGTAATAACAGTATATTTCATATAAAATCCCCCTAAGTTCAAATTCATTTATGGTTAGATTGTATTTGTTAGAGTATACTCTAAGTCAAATGTTTTTTATAAATTTGATAAGAACGCAAAATATATGAGGGCAAATGGCATGCGGAGGGAGTATGAGTATGTACACAATTAGCGAGGTAGCTACATTATTAGGAGTGAGCACACATACATTACGTTATTATGAAAAAGAGAACATACTAATTGCAAATCGCGATACAAATGGAAATCGACTGTATGAAGAATCACATATAAAGTGGTTGCAGTTTGTAATGAAGTTAAAACAAACGCAAATGCCAATAGCGAAAATAAGAGAATACGCTAGATTATATTTAGAAGGGGAGCATACAACTGAAGCTCGTTTGCAGCTCCTAGAAGATCATAGGAAATCTATTCAGATTCAAAGAGAAAACTTAGAAGTTACAGAGAAGATGCTTGAAAATAAAATCATTGCATACAAAGACTCGTTGAAAAATACATAGATTAAAAAATACGCTGTTTCCTGTTACGTGATGAAAAATGGATTTGATCTATGAGTATTTCATCATAGTGTGCGGACAAATAAAAAGAGCAGCTAGCAAAAGCTAACTGCTCCATTCAAGGGATCTCTCCAAGGGGGAGTGGAGAAAGTATCGTATTATCAATATTATTGACGGAATATTGATTTTATTAAACTAGATTAAAAATTTGAAAGACTATTGTTTTAACTAAAATTATAACAGTATTAAAAAGTTCATGTATACGCTCAAAGTTTTGACTACTATGAAATCCATACTTTTTATCTTTTTGATATTTGGAACGAATGAATTACTTGAAAAAATGGATGATTAATTATAACGATTATATAATTATAATTACATTAAAAACTCATATGTTTCTAATATATAAAAAATATTACAATTACATTACAAAAACTGTTGACTATATTTAACTAACGTAATACAATTCTGTTTGTGGAAATAAAAACTAAAAATATTCATTAATTGGGGGATTTGGAAAATGAAGAAAGTTATTTTGCCGATTTTAATGTCTTCAATGTTTATCATACCAGCAGTGTCTCATGCAGAAGAAAATGTAGTTTCTCAAAAGAAAGCGGATACAATTGAGCAAGTTCAAGAAAAACGTGGTTGGTTTCAAGGGACGGGATACTGGTTGTACTATAATGAAGATGGTTCTTTGGCTATAGGTTGGAAAAATATTAATGGAAAATGGTATCACTTTGATGAAACAGGCATGATGGCTACATATATGAAAAATATTCAAGGAAAAACATATTATTTTAATGAAGATGGTTCAATGCAAATAGGATGGAAGAAAGTTCGAGTTTGGCATTATTTTAACGAAGATGGCTCTATGGCTAAAGATTGGAAAAAAATCAATGGTTCATGGTATCACTTTGACAAAGATGGTTACATGTCTGATGGCCGTAGGACTATAGGAGGAAAAACATACACTTTTAATGCAGATGGAACTATGGTTACAGGTTGGCAAGAGATTAAAAGTGGGCCTTATACAGGGAAATGGTTTTACTATAATGCAGATGGCGCTATGGCAACAGGTTGGGCACAAGTGAAAGGGAAATGGTATTATTTTGATGCATCTGGTGTCATGCAAACAGGCTGGTTAAAAAATAATAACGTATGGTATTACTTAAATACAGATGGATCAATGAAAAGCACAGAAAATAACTGGAACGAAGGCTGGTTAGAAGAAAACGGAAAGCGTTATGTTTTTGATGACACTGGTGCTATGCGAAAAGGGAAACTAGCTGAAGGCGGTACGGTTTGGTACTTTAATGAAGATGGTTCAATGCTAACAGGATGGAAACAGCTAGAAGAAGGATGGTATTACTTTAATGATCAATCTGGTGCAAGTGAACAAGGTTGGTTTAGCAATAAAGGGAAATGGTATTACTTTGAAGATGGCCCAATGAAAACAGGTTGGTTACAAGAAAATAAAAATTGGTATTATTTACAGTCTAGCGGTGACATGGCAGTTGGAAAACATTTAATTAATGGAAAATGGTATACGTTCAAACATAACGGTATTATGATGTAACAAAAGGTTTTTAAATAGAAATGTATTTTAAGAGATTTCCATAATGAAAAGGACACCTGTGAGGGTGTCTTTTTTACGGTAGCCCCCTATTAATAAAGAAAGAATAACATTTTTAACAATAATGAGTACCGATTTTTATTAAGTTGATTGATGGAGGAAGAGACATTGTTGCCATCAAGTTAAGCAATTTACGGTTTCTAAAAATGTAAAGTATTACAAGTAGTTAAATTGTTTATGGAATGTTGGTATTGACATTTTATAAATTATTCGTGTAAAATAATTTATGAATGACATTCAGTCATTTATTATGAAAGGGTGTAGATAAGTAATTTTTAATAACTGAACAAATATAAGGATAAATGAGGCTGATATTGTTTTTTTTAAATAGTAGTTTGCGTGAGATTATATTTTTTAAATTAAAAATGACTGACGGTCAGTCATATAATAATAGAAGGTGAGAGATATGAAAAATAAAGCTTGGTTATATGTGATATTAACATGTATCTTTGAAATATTTTGGGTGTTCGGTTTTAATACAGCCCATACTTGGTGGCATTGGGTTGTTATTGTAGGAGTTATTGCTGTTGATTTTCATTTTCTTTCTAAAGCGTGCGAACATCTTGCAACAGGGACTGTATATGCTGTGTTTGCCGGAGCTGGTACGGTAGGTACTTTCCTAATGGATGTATTCCTTTTCGGCGGCAGTTTCAGTGTAGGGAAACTATTCTTTATCGTGATGGTCGTAGCGGGTGTTATCGGTTTAAAACTGGCTGATAATAAAGAAGAAACCGCGGAAGAAATTGTGAAAGGAGCTGCTTAAAAATGGGTTGGATTTTCGTATTTTGTGCCGCAATTAGTGAAATAGTCGGTGTGATAGGCCTTAAAATGTATAGTAAAGATAAGACGTTAACAAATGGAGCGATTTATATAGGTGGATTTGCAATTTCCTTTGCATTCTTATACACATCTTTCTTGTTCTTACAAGTAAGTGTAGCTTATGCGGTTTGGATTGGCATTGGAACAGCAGGAGCTGTTTTATTAAATATGTTTCTGTTTGGTGAATCGAAAAGTAAGGCACGTTTGATTAGCGTAGCTCTTATCGTATGTGGAGTTACGGGATTAAAGGCTCTTTCATAAGAAAAGGATATTAAAGTTAAATCTCCTAACGATTTGTTGGGAGATTTTTATTATGAAAAGTACACGATAATTGACAGTACAGCTAGTTATTTTATAAAATGAGTGACAGTCATTCAATACGCGTGTGAAAGGGTTTAGATGATGAATAAAAAAGAAAAAATTGTCTATGCAGCTATTGAAGTGTTTCAGGAAAAAGGCGTTGAAAAAACGAAGATTTCTGACATCGTGAAATTGGCTGGCATTGCACAAGGAACTTTCTATTTATATTTTCCTTCTAAGTTATCTGTTATGCCTGCAATAGCAGAAGTGATGGTTGAGAAGATGATACTTGCAGTGAAAGAAAAAGTACAGAACGATGCACCTTTTTCAAGTAAAGTTGAGCAAGTAATAGATGCGGTATTTAACTTTATAGCTGAATATCGTGAAATACAAGCATTAATGTATGCGGGCCTTGCATCAACTGAACATATAAAAGAATGGGAAGCTGTATATGAGCCTCTTTATATATGGCTAAGTGACTTTTTAAGTGAGGCAAAAGAATCAGGTGAAATTCGTGATTCGGTTCACGCAGAGCGAACAGCGAAGTTATTTATCGCTCTTGTTGAATCAGCAGCGGAACAAGTTTATTTATATGATCATAAAGATGATGAGCAAGTTGAGCTACAAAAGGCAGAAGTACTAGATTTTTTAACACATGCACTACATATAAAGAAGTAGTAAGGTGAACCTGTCTGAAAAGGTAGGTTCATTTCTGCGAAAAACTGAATGATAGTCATTCACCCTGTATTTATGTATGTGTGGAAGGATAGAGTGAAATTCTAATGAGTGGGGGATCTTTACTCAGTATGAGCCCACAAATAGCAGGATAAAGAAAAAGCTTCTTGGGCATTATTTTTTGAGAGGAACTTACGGGAAGAGGTGTTAAAAATTGAAGAAACCGATAAAAGAACAAAAGATGGTATTGATCATTCTTTTGAGTAATATATTTATCGCTTTTTTAGGGATTGGGTTAATTATTCCGGTTATGCCATCCTTTATGAATGATATGAATTTAACAGGAAAGACGATGGGCTATCTCGTTGCAGTATTTGCAATGGCTCAGCTCATTACGTCACCTATTACAGGCCGGTGGGTCGACCTTTACGGTAGGAAGAAAATGATCATCATTGGATTATTTATTTTTGGTGTTTCAGAACTTCTTTTTGGATTAGGAAAAGATGTGTGGATGCTTTATGCAGCACGGGTGTTAGGCGGAATTAGTGCTGCGTTTATTATGCCGGGTGTTACGGCATATGTTGCGGATATTACATCTATTCAGGAACGTCCAAAGGCGATGGGCTATCTTTCAGCAGCTATCAGCACTGGATTTATTATAGGGCCTGGAATCGGCGGGTTTATTGCAGAATACGGTATACGTGTGCCGTTTTTCGTTGCAGCAGCAATTGCCTTTATAGCATGTATAATTTCCATCTTTATTTTGAAAGAGCCGTTAACGAAAGAACAAATTGCAGAGATTTCTGCTAATACGAAGGAATCAAGCTTTATTGGGGATTTAAAGAAATCATTACATCCAATGTATGCAATCGCATTTATTATTGTATTTGTACTCGCATTCGGATTATCGGCATATGAAACTGTGTTTAGTCTGTTTTCTGATCATAAGTTTGGTTTCACACCGAAAGATATTGCTGCAATTATTACGATTAGCTCCATCTTTGGGGTAGTTGTGCAAGTATTTATGTTTGGCAAATTGGTCGACATGTTCGGTGAAAAAGTGTTAATTCAAATATGTTTAATTGTAGGTGCAGTATTAGCATTCGTTTCAACTGTAGTCTTTAATTATTGGATTGTACTTCTCGTTACTTGCTTCATTTTCCTAGCATTTGATTTACTTCGTCCAGCTTTAACGACGTTTTTATCAAAAGCAGCTGGAAAAGAGCAAGGATTCGTTGCTGGTATGAACTCGACTTATACGAGTTTAGGAAATATCGCAGGACCAGCGATGGGCGGAATATTATTTGATATAAACATTCATTATCCATATGCATTTTCAGGTGTTGTTTTAATAGTTGGTCTCGGCATTACATTTATGTGGAGAGAGAAACAGCTAGCTCAAAGTTTTGCGAAGTAATAAAACCCCTTACGACGGTAAGGGGTTTTTGTTTTATAAACTTAATCCAAACCGCTTTAATTCAATAAAAATCCCCTCTAATTGCTTTCCTTTATCCGTTAAAGTGTACTCTACACGAGGCGGAACTTCTGGATATACTTTTCTCGTTATAATTTCTTGTGCTTCCAATTCTTTTAGGCGAAGTGATAATGTTTTCGGACTAATCCCGTCCAGTGATTTTTGTAAATCACTAAAGCGTAATGTTCCTTCGATAAGAAGGTCGCGAATAATTAAAAACGTCCATTTTGTACTAATTACGTCAAGTGTTTTAGCGATAGGACAAGGTATGCCTGGTAAACCTTTTGTTAATACAACTGGATCTATATTGGTCATGGAAATAGCCTCCATAAAAATTTTTTGAATGAATTTGCTTTATAGTATCACAAAACTATACTTTTGGTAACTATATGAAAAAAATATCACTACTTCCATAAAGAAAGTTAGTGCATATACAATAGCAATACGAAATACAAAGGGTTTGTATGAGGAGGTGATTTCCATGAGTATAAAAAAGTTGTTTGGGTTCTTTAGTTTTTTTGTCATTTGTATTGTGCTTGTAGCATGTAGTGGTGAGCAAAAAACTGAAATTCAGTTATTAAAGGAAATGCCGAAGCCAAAAGAAATGACAATTGATCCTTCACTAAATAAAAAGGAAGCGACAGAAAGAGTTCATGCAGCGCAGCGTTTTTATGCATTTTGGGATACAGGTAAAGAGGAGCTTATTCCGCAGACTGTTACGGAAAATTTTTTCGATAATACACTGCCGAAAGGGCGACCACAAGGCACTGAAGGATTAAAGTTTGCAGCACAAAATTTTCGCAAAGTCGTTCCTGATATACATTGCGAGATTGAAGATCTATTAGTTGCTGGTGATAAAGTAACGGCTCGTCTTTCCTTTACAGGAACTCATAATGATAAGAAAATCAATTTTTTTGCAATTGATATTTTGCATGTGAAGGACGGCAAGATAACGGAAGATTGGCATTTAGAAGATAATCTTACGCTGAAGCAGCAACTGGGCTTAATAGCTGAAGAATAGATCATATAGGGGAGAGAAAAGTGATGAAAAATATATTGATTATAAATGGACATGAAAAATACGGTACGAAAGAAGGACGATTAAATAGAACGTTAGTTGATTATATGGTAACTGTATTAAGTGAGAATCATCATGTGAAAACAACAACGATTCAAGATGGATATAGTATTAAGGACGAACAAGAGAAGTTTTTATGGGCCGATGTTGTAATTTATCAAACACCAATTTATTGGTTTAGTGTTCCTGGATTATTTAAAACGTATATGGATGAAGTATATGAATATGGCTTGTTCTTTAAAGGTGCAGATGAATATGGAACAGGCGGTTTATTAAAAGAGAAGCAGTATATGTTTTCTACAACTTGGAACGCACCTGAAAAAGCATTCGGAGATAAGACGAAGTTCTTTGAAGGAGAAAGTTTAGAATCAGCACTTAGTCATTTACATCGTGCGCAGAAGTTTCTTGGCATGAGTCCGTTAAAGAGTTTTGCTTGTTATGATGTGGTGAAGAATCCTACAATTGAGCAATTTTTATTGAACTTGAAAGATCACTTAGATGGAGTAATTAAATAATAGTTTGTATCTGTATGTGAAGAAGGTACTACTAAGGATGTAGTACCTTCTCTTTCATGAAATACGTTGAAAGTCTTTACTTATACAGGACTGTTTTAGTTTTTTTGATTTGATTAAATGTTTAATATCAGAGATGTTATCGTATGAAAGCTGAGTATGAAAATAGTTAATGTACTCAAGTAATGCAAAAATATAAATAAATAGAGTGAATGATACCCCGCCTAAAGGTAAGTGGGGATACCATATTACAAAATCAATAGTAAACGTAATAAATCCCGTGATAAGTAATGCTATATTTATCTTTTTAAGTATTTTTAAATATTGAATCAACCTAATAGGCGTAACAGATGTTTTCTCTTTTTTTAGTCGTTTCCACTTTACGTACCAGTAAATTATTCCTTGTAATAAGATAAACTCTAAAAGAAGAAATGAGACCCAGAAAGAATATAGGGAATATAAATGTAACGTAGGATAAGCATAATTAAGTAAGTAACTTGTGAAAATAAAAGTAATGACTGAAAATAACTCACCTGTGTATAGATAGGAAAGTCTTTTTTCTAGAGTGCATTTCATGGTTTTTCTCCTTTTTATAGAGACTCACATTTTAAAACGTGGATGGCTGTATCCATAACTTCGCAAAATTTGCCCAACCGAATGAATCAATTGTTACATTTTTTAAAGAAGAGGGATATGTTTTCCTTTTTAGAACGTGATAGTTAAATAAAATGATGTGTTCTGCTTGTAAAAACTCTTCGATCTCATACATGAGCTTATACCGTTTTTCTTTATTGTCTTCTAATAAAAAGGTATCAAGTAAACAATTAATTTGTTTTGCATAGTGTGGGTCCATGAACCGATTTACGAAGCAACTTTTATTTTTAAATACATTTAAAAATGCAAGTTCATGATCAGCAGCAAATACTTCCCCCATGAAAATAATATCGGCATGTTTATCGATAGAACGATCCATATAATCTGAAACGAGAAATGGGTGAAGTTCTACGTGTATTCCTAATTGTCCGCAGCGTTCCTTTAGGAAATGTGCGTCATTTGCACTATCTTTAAAGGCGAAGAAATAAATATGTATCGTTTCTCCGTTATAGGTGCTCTTTTTTAAATACTCTCTCGCCTTTTCTAAAGAGTAAGATCTTTTAGAAGCTTGGCGACTTCGTTCAGGGAAAAAGCTTGATGCAGCAATTGTTCGTCTACCCTCTATGCTATGAAGTATCGTTTCAACGTCATATAGTTCTCTCCAAGCTTTTCGAAAGTGAATGTCGTGATGAGGACCAGGTTTTGTAAAGTTGAAGCCAGCATAAATACAACCTATTTCTTCTATTTGTATATCATGCCTTTCATTTTCCTTTTCATTTGGCAGTTCATAATCAGCATCTATTTGCACATGATCAGGAATACCCCAAAATTCAATACGGTCTAATAACGCGCGCTCTTTAAAATAATGGTTGAACGCTTCGAGTACGATATTGTCTTCAGAGTAATGAGCAAGTTTGAAAGGTCCAGTACCTACATAATGATGATTTTGAATGACTGCATCATGTGGCAAAATAGCTAGTTGCATGGAACTCACATAGTGTAAGAAAAATAAGTTGGGTTTTGCTAAATGGAATCGAATTTGCAGTGGTGATGGTGTTTCAATTTGAACAATTTCTTCTGTTAACCATTCGAAAGGAGAGTGAACTTGCTTTAATCGTTCAAATGAAAATTGTACATCTTTAGAAGTTAAAACTGTTTCGTTATGAAAATATATATCTTTTCGTAAATAAAAGGTCCACGTAAGCCCGTCTGCACTTAATTCCCACGTATGTGCAATGTGTGGCTCCATTTTTTCAGTAACATCGTTATAAACGACTAACGTGTCAAAAATTTGACTCGTAAGATGGCTCTCCGTAGTTACAGCCACAAAAGCCGGATCTAATGGGAATATCTTTCTTGATATAGGAATCTTTAATATGTCATACATATCATTTGAAGGTTCGTATCCAAAATGATGATGTAGTTTATTTTCTATCTTTTTTTGAAGTGCAAGAGGAAGGGGTTCTTTTAAAAGAAGAAAGACATCTTTTAATTTTTCTTGCGCTAATAGTTCATCTGTATAGGATTCAATCGCTTCTAGGAAACTATGTGCAAATAAAATTTCCGTTTTATTCCCGCGGCCTCGCCCTGGAGTCCAGTGAATTAATTGTTCCTCGCTCATTTTCTTTAATAAAATTTTTACGTTTTTCGTACTGCAATATAAAACATCAGCTAATTCTTGTAAGCTATTTCGGATATGTTGTTGGTCTTGTGCATGTAATCTTAAACGAATGTAATAGTCCATAATTTTCATATATACACTTCCTTCTTTCATAAAAGGGGAAACTCTTTAGAATATTCTAACCTTTTTCTTCCTCTTTTTCAAAGTAAAATAAGTAAGCATAAGGAGGGGGAAACAATGGGGTTTTGGAGTATGCACCGAAATATAAAAATTAGAATTATAACTTCGTTTTTAACACGTACTGTGTCCACAATGATTTTTCCATTTATGGCAATTTACTTTTCAATAAAGTTAGGTAGTGCGATGGCTGGGGCTTTACTACTTATTAATGTAATAGCTTCATTAGTAATTGGTTTATACGGTGGATATGTTGGAGATCGGCTCGGTCGTAAAAAAGTAATGATTATCGGCCAAAGTATACAAGTCGTTTCCATTGCTTGTATGGGAATTGCAAACTCAGATTATGTAGATTCACCGTGGCTAACATTTGTGTTTATGTTAGTGAATAGTTTAGGATCTGGACTTATGAATCCAGCGACGGAAGCGATGTTAATAGATGTGAGTACACCTGAAAATCGAAAAGTGATGTACAGCATTAACTACTGGGCTATTAACTTATCAATTGCGATTGGAGCAATATTTGGTGGATT
>Ga0209025_1002495_pt1 | contig 19325 bp, 9 predicted proteins | sample AraplaMF_Col_mLB_FD_184256 | JGI IMG/M metagenome (GOLD analysis project Ga0209025, IMG submission 184256) | Arabidopsis root microbial communities from the University of North Carolina, USA - plate scrape MF_Col_mLB (SPAdes) (version 2) | ecosystem: Host-associated > Plants > Roots > Endosphere ... | reverse complement strand
TTCGGTGACCAATATGGAGATACGTATTCCTTGATGATGGCTGGCGCGGTGTCAGCAATCTTGCCGCTGGTCATTATCTTTATCATCGGGCAGAAGCAAGTGATTGAGGGGATTGCGCTCGGAGGCGTTAAGGGATAGACATGCTCAAAGGGATAGAGGAGAAATACAAATAGATAGTTAACGAGAAGAAATGAACCATTGCGTTCATTTCTTTTGTCTTATGGGGGGAGTATCCGGTCAAAATCGTCTGAGAAAGGTCAAAATATGAAATTGGTCGGTCATATGAAAATAGATATATTTATTAATAAAAGCGTTTTCAACGAGTGTTTTATTCTTATCATCTATGACTATTACCTGTCCTGAGCTAGTTGCATATTAGAAAGGTGGGTTGATATGGGTTTTACAAGACGAAAACCAACAGTGATCATATGGTTTACAGCCGTAATACTAATTGTACTTGCTGTATTCATGATAATTTTAACTAACAAAAAAGCTGCATTGCCTGAGAATTGGTTGTTTACAGTGGATGGATACGCTGTGACAGATGAAGAATTTCTATTTTATATCAACGACCAGAGAGCGGTAACAGTAGATTATTTCTACAGAACCTATGGTGCGCAAGTGGATGAAGGCTTCTGGACACGCCAATACGGCGAAAATCAGGAAACACCAGCTGAATATGCCAAAAAATCCGCGATGACTGCATTGCTATGGGCTAAACAGGAACAAATAATTGCTGACGAGCGGGATATTGCCCCATACAAAAGTTTTGACGAGCTAAAATCCGACATGGAAGACGAAAACAAGAAGCGGGCTGAGATGGAGGATACAGGGGATACTTACTACGGTTTGCCTCAGTTAGATCTATATCAATACATGCAATATGTAAGTGGCGCCCGTTGGCCGGAGTTGGTTAAAACCCAGGTCCAAAAAACGAAAATGAGCGATGCTGAGTTACAAGATGCATATGCTTCTAGGAGCACAGAATATGTTCGCACTGCTGATGAATTAACGGTCCTGCTCGCAAAAAATGGACAAGCAATGGAAGAGAAAGTACTAAATCGATTGGATATATCCAAGGATGATACTGAATCTCTACACTTTTGGGAGTCATTGGCGGCCGCCTCTGTAGGTGAGACGGTAATCGGTAAATACATGGGTGAGGATGTCATCGCCACATTAATGGCAAAGCCGGAAATAACCAACCTTACACTGGAAAAAGTGAAAGATTCCATGATATACGGGCGGGCTGAATTTGACTTGCGGGCGTTGATTGCATCTAGAACTGATAAGGCAAAGATTGTGTATAACGGCAATCAATTCAATGAATTAGAAGTGAAATAGGTTACATTCTATTCTTACGTTTATATAAATCTGAATCTATTTTGGTTCTCATAGGTTCAGATTTATATAAATATGAATTCATAGAAAAGGAGATTGCCAGATGAGACGATCCAAATGGATGCAAAAAGCTTTATCGATTGTTACGGCAGCAACTTTGACATTCTCAGGTCTGACTGGTTTAATGCCTGTACCTGACGTTTCGGCTGCAGAGAGAGTGGTTGAATCTTTTGACTCTGTTGCACTGGAACTGACACAAGCGACGGATCATGCAGGCAGAGTGAACCTTACTTACAAAGGTGCACCATTAAGCAATCTGATTAAAGGGCCGGTTATCGATGCGTTCAGCTATGATTCAAGCAATTCGAACTTACTAACGGTTGATGAAAACGGAAATGTGGCATTAGCTAATGGTTATGCATTTGCAGCTCCGGGTGAACCAGGCATCCCGGTGACGATCACAGCCACGACGAGTTATTATCATGACTCAGATGTGTTATTCATGGAGGACTTCGAGAACAACAATGGTCCGCTGACAGCAACGAGCAAACTTGGTTCATCATTTACACTGTCTGATGCTCAGCCGCGAACTGGTTTGAAAGCGATTACACCAACAAGTTCAACGAATACGGAGAATGTAAGCCAAGACGTAGTTTTACCTGCCGGAAGCAACTATAAAATGGCAGCTTGGTATTACGATCCGTATCCGGATGAGGAGAAGACAGCGACTGCCAGAACCCAATTTGCGATTTTGGATGGTAAAAACGCCACCTTCGCCGGGACATTCTATCAAAGTTCACAGGTCGACGTTATTCATAACCCGACAAAATATACTTGGGCATTTGCACCATCATCAGCCGGTTCAGCAGCGAAACGTTGGAAAGACAGCGGGGTTGAACGTTCCACAGGCTGGCATAAATTTGAGTGGCTCATTACACCGAACGGTGCGACTTTGCAACTTGACGGAATTCCAATTCCTGATTCAGCAAAGTATGATATCTACAAAGCGATGAAGAGCGGGTCAACCATTCAGCCTAAAATTGCTGGAGGGTGGAATAACCAATCAGGCAACATCTCTTATGTTCATAATAAACATCTTATCGACGACTTTTATGTTGTAAAAGACGTCGCTCCAGTAACGGGTACTAGAACATTAACATTGAAGTTAACACCTCCAGGTGGAGTGTCAGATTTGGAAATAACCACGCAACCAACCGCGGCAAAAGTGAACCTAGGCGAGACAGCAACATTTAGCGTTACGACATCAGCCGCTGCTGCATCATACCAATGGTATGTAGCTAACGACGAAACAGGGTTAAACGGGGAGGAAGTCGTCGGAGCCAAAGATGCGGTATTAATGCTGACAAATGTTGACTCAGCTTCACAGCAAGGAAAGTTCTATTATTGCCTAGTGACTTCGGCAAAGGGAGCTGTTGTAAAATCCCAAGCTGCGCCGTTGTTGATTCAGACAAATACACAGGTAAATGCGCCAATTAACCCGACGCTTGACCCGAACACAGGGATTTATACAGGCAGTTCCAATTACGGGGATACTCTTGTAACACTGTTCAAAGATGGTGGACCCGTTGGTTATTATTTATCTAAAAATGGGGGGCCTGACCAGCTTAACAATCATGAAAGACATCATGTTCTGCCATATGCGAGGGCATTGGGAGCGGGTAATTACACCGTTTCAGCTATCGTCATGAATACAGAAAAGAACATAAGTGAAGAAGTTACAGCTAACGGAATATTAACGATCGAGAACTTATCTACACCGGTAAATGGTAGATGGAACGGTTCCTATGCTACTTGGGAAAGCGTTGCTCATGCATCTGCGTATTCGGTTCAGCTCTTCAGTAACGGAATTGCAAAAGGAAGTCCCGTCGCAGCGACTAGTAATGATGTAGCTCTGTCCCCGAGCTTTGATGATACGTTTAAAGTTAGAGCGATTGGAAGCGCAACAACACGTTTCTTAGATTCTGATGAATCAGGGGAGAGTTCAGCATACTCAGCTAACATTGCATTAATCCGTCAGAACGAAACTTTACAGGCAGGAGAGCGCCAGCGGCTAATCGTTGATACTGCCGATATGTTCGTAGCTGATAACATTAGCTTCAGCGCAGCAGAGAAAGACAAAGATAAGATCGAAGTTGATGCTGCTGGATTCGTAACAGTTAAGAAAGGCTATGTTCCAACAGAGAACGAAGTCGTAACCGTGAATGCCAGCGTTGATTACTTCAATAAGGCTGACACGATGTTCTACGATGGATTTGAAGGGGATAAGAAGTTTACGACTGGTGAGAACGGGTACGTCCAAAGTGACGTGATGTCCCGCACAGGAGCAAGGGCTGCGACAACGAGTGGCGCTGGCCAGGTGGCTACTGTCCCAGGAACCTATAATTACGCCCCTAAAGCCGGCAAGACAACAATCGTCACTGCCTGGTACTACGACGATGGTGGGGTATCATCCGGTGATCACGCGGTATTTGGCTTTACTCCGTCCGCGAATGAACATATCACCATAAATTATGGGAATGCGGATGGCAACTGGGTGGCGAACCAGACCAACTACGCAGTTAGAATCGGATCGACGGGAAGGTTCTATCCAGTCGACGTGAAGCGCAGCAAAGGCTGGCATAAATTCCAATGGTTCGTTACATCAACGGGAACAACCTATAAAATTGATGGACAAGTAATAAAGAGACAAATGGCAGATGGAAGCGCATTTAATACTAATGTAGCGAACAATGTTCTTAAGATTGATGCGTTGCAGCTTGCTACGAACTGGGGCAATAAAGCCGGAACGATTAAAGATATGCAGAACAAGCATTTTATCGATGACGTATATGTCATGGATAGTGCAGTAACAGCCCAAACAGCAACAGCATCTGTTACATTAAAACTTTTACCTAAAGTGTACACTCACTCCGAAGACAGCACTTATGTTCTTGGTTTGGAAGATTATAAAATTACCGTGAATCCTGATTTAGCGGATCTAGCTGGCGTGAAAATCGGTAATGCAACCTTAGAACAAGCTGTGGATTATACGGTTAGCGGCAATGTATTAACGATTAACAAACAAGCATTTGTAAGAAACAACATTATGCCAGGAAAATATACCGTTAGACTCGACCTGAACCCTGCTGAAATTACTTTCGAGTTGAACATTGCATCTCGTGAAGTCCGTGATTATTATTTCTCCAATAACGGTGATGATAGTGCCGATGGACGCACACCGAAGACAGCATGGAAATCAATTTCCAAAATAAATGAAAACGTATTCCTTCCAGGCTCAACCATCTATTTGGATGCAAACAGCGTATGGAATGAACAAATCAGACTGCGCGGCAACGGCGAAGAAAGAAATCCGATTACACTTACTAAATATAATACGACCGATCCTAACCAACGACCGATTATTAATGGTGGAGGAACTGCGTCAAGCCCATCAGGTATTTCCTTAAACGGTACAATTGAGTTGTACGACGTCAATTATTGGGTAGTCAGTGGAATCGAAGTCACGAACATCGACACTACAGCAGGTGACGGCCGCTCCGGTATTGCAGTGATGTCTCGTATATCCAAGTTGGGACAAGGTCAATTTAACATTCAGGATTATGCGGATGCTCGTATGCAAGGAATTGTCATTCGAGACAACTATGTTCATGATGTAAATGGACTGCATCAAGCGAATGGAGCCAGTAAGATATCCGGCGGCATCATTATTAATGGTTATGTAGATGTACGGGTTGAAGGCAATAAGACCCTTCGTTGCGATAATGAAGGTATTCGCAACAATGCTTATGGGCCAAACAACCCGGGGACTAACAACACGGGCCTCAATTGGAGCAATTCAAGCTATCCTTGGGCATCTAACGCTGTATTTAGAAACAACTGGGTTTCTAGTTCAGTTGGAGATGGCATTGTTCTGTCCGGCGGGAACAATTCCCTTGTAGAACGAAATGTCGTTACGGACAGTGGATACAGCTATTTAAGCGATAAGAGCGGTAAACTGGTACCGAACTGGGGTTCAAATAATACAACACCAACATATCTTGGTTCACAGAACTATGCCGCAGCTTGGATTATGGCAAGTAAAGGCACGATTTTCCGTTACAATGAAGCTGTAGATAACCCTTATCATGCAAGTAATGACGGTATGGCTTGGGATATCGACAATTATTGTCAGGACAATGTGTATGAATATAACTACAGCCGGAACAACTATGGCGGTTGGTACTTGCAGATGAATGCTGCCAAGGGCAACATCGTTCGCTATAACATTAGCGTGAACGACGGTCGTAGCCCGGATTTTAACAAGAGTTATAACAGTCTTGTATTACTTGCGGGAGGTTCTTCAACAAGCGAAGAATTAAGCGGATTATTCTATAACAATATCATCATCTCTCCATTGAAGAATAACAGTTCGTTAGTGTTTGACCCAGCGGCCTCCAACCTGCATATTTACTTCCAAAATAACATATTTGCTTATACTGGTGCTAACAGCAGCGTTGGTCTAAAAGGCGGCGGAACATCCGCTCCATTTAAAGCCGGACGGTTTACGAACAACATTGTCTATCCAGCTAATCTTTTTGGAAGTATGAACGCAGGCGGGGGCGGATATATAGGTGCAGGTGTAACAACAGCTGCCAACCGCTACGTAACGGAAAATGAACTATATTCCATATTGAAAGATTATAAGATTACACCGGAACATTGGATTGCCAGCAGTGGAACCGTTGATGCTAAGCTTGATTACAGCGTGATGGACGGATTCCGAATTGTCGATGGCGACAACATAGCCTATGGTTCAGGTGTCAAGGTAATAAGCCCGTATGTTGATCGTGCGAACGCTCTGCCTCATAGGTCAGAGAGAACGGACTTCTTCGGCAATCCACTTGGCGACAGGACGCCTTCGATCGGCGTACACAACCCTTATGTGGTAACTTTTGATTCCAATGGTGGCAGTGAAGTTACGAAGAAGTTCGCTGATATAGGGGGGACAATTACCGAGCCAACAGCACCAACCAAAGCTAAAAGTAAATTCGGTGGTTGGTACCGAGATGCAGAATTAACCAATGAGTGGAATTTCGATACTGATATGGTTACAAGCGATATCGTATTATATGCGAAATGGCTTGGAGATAAAGAACTAACTGTAGAGGAAGATCTATTGGGTTTGGAAGTCCCTAAAGGCGCAATGATGAATCAAAAAACGGTTACGGCATCTGTGTACGATGAGGCAACTGGCAATTAATTGACGTTACTCATGGATCAAAACACCTTGCAAATTTAAGCAGCCAGTCGTCGAAAATCAATCGGCGACTGGTTATTTAGCATCGTTTGAAACCGAATTGAGTTATAGGAAGTGATTAATGTAATCTCGAAAGCTGGCTACGCTGGCTAAAATCCAAGTGGACGATCCGGAGACACATGGTAAATACAAAGGGGCTGTGCAGAGTCTGATCGATAAGATGTCACAATGTCACATGCTCTTCATTAACATAACGATAAGGGTAGAAAGGAAGAGACGGGAGGAATTCTCCCGCCAAATCATAACATTAGTTTCGGTCGTAACACGGTGCATGAGTTCCCCAAGGGCAATCTTTAACAGGAGATGCTAGAGCGGTACTTGATATTGATAAAACCATAACAGTTGCTAAAGCGACAGCAAGAAGCTTTTTCACCATTATCACCTCCTTATTGGAAAGACCTGTAAATACCTTATCATCAAAGGTAAAAATATGCAAATTATACTTTAATAGTGCTTTTAATCAATCTTAAATACCCTACAAGTCGGTGAAGGTTTTTTCGGTTATTATTACGAGATTAGAAGACACATCCGTACAGAAGGTCAAGTACCAACGATTTCTACGAATTTGCTTGCAAATGGTAAGGTTGGACAAAAGAACGCTGCATGAGCGAAAACATGCTCTACTTTTTTTATAGGCTGAAAGAAGTAAAAATAATCTTACCTCAGTAAAAATTGTCTGCTTTGAATAGATTTCAATCATGTTACGATTATACCGACATTAAGGAAGTTTACTTTCGTCATCATCATATGAGGAGGGTCTACATGAAAAAGATAATTCAAACTGTATTAGCAGCGTCACTAGCTTTATCGCTAACTGCTTGCGGCAGCAATTCCTCTGATTCTTCATCAACTCCGGCAACAGATGGCACTTCTGCAGGGAAAGTAACCTTGAAGCTGAGCACTTGGCAAACAGATGCGAAGGCGCAATGGAGCAAAATCATACCAGAATTTGAGAAGGCGAATCCAGACATCAAAGTAGAGCTTGATCTCCTAAACGAAAAAGGCGATTCGGTTGCATCTATGCAAAAGCTTGATTTGATGGCTGCATCAGATGATCAATTGGACATTATCGAAATGCCGTATACAAACTACTCGCAGCGTGCTTCTATTGGTCTGTTGGAACCGCTTGATAGCTACATTGAAAAGGAAGGCTATAAGTACGGTGACGAATACCTAGTAGATACTCACGTGGATGGGAAAATTTTTGCGCTTCCTTCCTCCCTGCAGCGTTGGTTCGTTCTGTTAAACAAAGACATGCTGGACGCAGCACAATTGCCGGTACCACAAGATTGGACTTGGGCTGATTTCGAAGATTATGCTAAAAAGCTCACAAAAGGTGAAGGCGCTTCCAAAGTGTATGGTGCATACCTCCATAACTGGCCAGACCTTTACAACTTGCAGTTAAAGAGTAAAGAAATCGATAACAATTTCTTGAAAGCGGACGGAACCTCCAATGCGACGGAGCCACTCCTTACATCCAGCTTGAAAATGCTGAAAACGATGATGTACACAGATAAAACAGCAAATCCATACGAAGACATTATTTCTCAGAAGCTGCATTATCGTACACAGTTCTTTAACGGTGCAGCAGCGATGGTGCCAATCGGTGACTGGATGGTTGCTGAATCGGGCGGTACGGATGCAATCCCTGCAACCTTCCATGCAGCATTTGCTCCTATTCCTAAGCTGGATGGTACAGCTGCGCATTACTCCCCAGTACAACCTACTTACATGGGGGTTGCTGCGAAGTCCAAAAACAAAGAAGCAGCATACAAATTCGTTAGATGGTATACAACTGAGGGCTTGGAGATTGGCGGTCGCGTATTCTCCGGTTGGGCTAAATCAGATTCTGACAAGTTGACAGAGAAAATCGTAAGCACTTCGAAGGATCCTTCCAAGGTAGATATGGAATCCTTAAAATATACCATGAAAAACACGAAGCCTGGTCAAGCGCCAGTTCCGGTTCCTTACGTTGGTGAGGTCGAGAAAGCCGCCATTGCAGAGGTTGAATTGTACTTGTTAGATAAACAAGATATCGCTAAGACAATTGAAAATATGGACAAGAAGATCACAGATGTAATCAATAGTAACAAAAAATAGAAAATGTGATCTTGTTGCTTGACCGTAATTAGATAGGATCATTATATATAGGTAACAGGGGAAATGAGATAATCGTTTCCCTGTTCCTATTCTAAAAGGAAGAACGTTTGAGGGTTCCATTTATGAAAATAGATCGATATTCACTTCGAACAAAACTGGTTATTGCGGCATTGATGTGTTTTATGATCCCACTTATTGTGAACTACTTTCTAACTACGTATGTAACCAAAGATATTGTGCTGCAAAAAGCGGTTTCTAGCACGCAGGATACGTTAATATTAGTTGATTCCAATGTATCCGGTACTGTTGAACAGATGCTATCTTTGTCGAATATCATTTTAATGAATAATGAAATCAATAAACATGTAACTCTTAGCAAGGAGCAGTTTGCCAGAGGTAATAACTCAGGTCAGCAGTTAGAATACATGCGTTTGATTTCGAATCTGGATGATCTGTTTGCCCAGAATTCAGATATGTACATCACTGTGTTGGGTTTAAATGGGTTTGCGTATACGAATTATTCTTTTAGTGATTTTAACCCAAATTTCTTTCATGGAAAAATTGAATTCAAGGAACTGGATAAGCTTGCTGCTTTTTCAACGGCATGGATTGGTTTACAAGATAATTACTACGGCAATTTCGAAGCGAAGCAGAAGTCACCAAAGGTGCTTACCATCGCTCGTACGATGAAAAACTCAAGTGGTCATTCGCTTGGCTATGTGATTGTCAGCGTGAACGAAAGTAAGATTCAACGTCAGCTAAACAGCTATTCGGAACAGAAAATAATACTGATGGATGAATCAGGAACGATCTTATCTCAGTCTCAGTCGGCATCCATAAACATCGGACAACAATTTCGATACACTGATTATGCAATTAACGAGAATACGCTCGTCTATAACAATGAAAAGTATATCTATGTTTCAGAGCCCGTAGCTGGAACCAAATGGTCTTTACTCAGTCTAGTTCCCTATTCTTCGGCAGTGGGCCCTAACAACCAGATATTAGTAACCAGCTTCATTATGCAGTTTCTATTCTTTACAGGGTTCTGCATTCTTCTGATGATTCTGATCTCGGCGATCACTAAGCCAATCACGAAGTTAAGTAAATTTGTTGCCAAGGTCAATATGGGGCAATTAAATATCCGTTCGGGGATTAGAGGACAGCATGAGGTAGGCCAACTTGGCAAATCGATTGACCAAATGCTGGATCGAATCGAGATGATGATCGAACAGATTACGCTTGAACAGACACAGAAGCGCAAAGCAGAGCTTGAGATGCTTCAAGCACAAATTAATCCGCATTTCATGTTCAATCTGTTGAATTCGATTCGCTTAAACATTCTGATTCGCGGCGATCAAGAGAATGCGAAGTTAATCGGTTCGTTATCTTCATTGCTGCGGATGACCATTAATCGGGATAATGAATGGATATTGCTCCGCGACGAGGTCGAGACCATTCAGCATTATATACGTCTGATGAACTTCAGGCATGCAAATCAGGTTCAGTTAATCGAGAAAATTGCCGTGGGTAGTGACCACGTCTTAGTTCCTCGATTTATGCTCCAACCGATTATCGAAAACGCTATCATTCATGGATTTCATCAGTATGGCGGCCAAATTGAAATCGAATCGCATACGGTTAATGTGGAGGAAGAAAGCCGCCTCTTGATTAAGGTTCATGATAATGGCGTCGGAATGACACCAGAACGATTACAAGAATTGATAACCAAACTTGAGAATGGGCAGGGAGATGCTGCGCCTAACAAATCAGGCTTCTCTGGCATTGGCGTGACGAATGTTTATCAGCGATTGAAATTAATATATGGCGAAAAGTTTCTGATGCGGATTAACAGTGAAGTTGATGTAGGAACTACAATTACGCTTCAATTACCCCAAGTAAACCGTGAAGTGGAGTGAAGCTACATGTTTACAGCGATTGTAGTAGATGATGATTACCCTGTTCTTCAATATTTGTCTCAAGCCGTCAAATGGAACCAGCTTCACATCGAATTGCTCGGTACGTATTCCAATGGATTAGAAGCGTTGGAAGCGATTCGGATGTGCGAGCGATTACCAGATATCGTGATTACGGATATTGGCATGCCGAAAATGAATGGACTCGAACTGATTGCGGAGTATAGCTCAATTAACCCTGACTTTGCGGCGATTATTATATCCTGCCATGATGAATTTCATTACGCTCAACAAGCACTTAAGCTGAATGTGCAGGACTATATACTGAAGGAAAGCTTGGAAGTGGAGCAATTAGAGCAGATATTAAAGAAGATAACACATCGATTAGGCTCCAAACAGGATCAATTGGCTGAATTTCAACATTACAAGCAACTTGGCAAAATGAATCAGACTGCTGTCAGAAACAAGTTTTTGAAGGATACCCTGTATCAAAATTCCTGGTCGAAGCATGCTTGGATTGAAAAGGCAGGAATAAACGGTATTAATCTTCAATCAAAACAGTACGTCACCATGATCCTCTCTGTAGATCGGTTGAATGAGATGACTCGTGTGCACAGATTGAATGATCATACGATTATTTTTGCGGTGGAGAATGTGCTTCAGGAGATTTTGAGCGATAAAGGGAATTTCGTTATTTTTAACTACAATAGTCGCGACTTGGTTGTTCTCTATTTAACGGATGATCCGAGTGTTGAGCAGTCCTATGTGTATCACATGATGCAGACCTGCATTACAAACATCAAACAGTACTTAAAAATCCATGTATCCGGCTTCATTGGTCGAACGGTAAGCAAACCCAAAGAAATTCAAGATGCTCTGCTTCCTATGCTGCAGGAGTTGGAGCATCGATTTTACAGTGCAGAATCCAGCGTGAGTACATGGTCCAAGCAGGAATTCAGCAAAATTGATATGTATCAAGAGTATGCAAAGTATTATTCCATCATTAGCGAGCATATAGCTGCTAAGAATCAATCCGGACTCGTGGTGACGATAAGAGATTGGTCGAATTGGGTGAGATCCTCTCATTTTCATCCTGATTATGTAAAGGAATGGGTGCTGCAATTACTTTTGGATTTACATATGAAAATAAAAGTTACGCTTCATTTTCAAAGCGAGTTTTCCGATGAGAAGCTCTATTTAACCATAAGCCAAATCGTAACCTTGTCGCATTTATCGGAGTGGTTCCTAGACTACTTATCACGTATGGCTGCTAAGTTAAGTGAGATTACGATATCTTCGCGTCCGGAAGTGATTAAGGCGCAGCAATATGTCATTCAGCACGTTTCGGAGCGGATAACGCTGGAGGAGATGGCCAGCTATTTGAATCTCAATTCTAGTTATTTCAGTCGGCTGTTTAAGCGAGAGTTGAATATCAATTTTATTGAGTATGTGAATCGAGTTAAACTTCAGAAGGCCAAGGAGCTTCTGCTGCAATCGAACAAAACGGTAGAGGAAATCTCAGATTTGCTCGGTTATTCGAACAAAAGCTATTTTATTAAACTATTTAAGCGTGATGTAGGAACAACACCAAGAGAGTTTGTCTCTTGGGACAGATCACAAAGGATGATGGAAACAGTTTAGAACCAAACAGCACCTCATTTAGTCGCAATTATCAGCATACCTACAAACTTTTACTGACAGGAGAGTAACGTTCATGTGGCGTAAAGCAATTGAAGATGCACAGGCTAAAATAGCAAATAATCTGCGCAATCATCCAGGATTGCTTCCTCATATTACGGGAGACAAGTGTTATGAATGGGGAGAGAACAACGATTGGATCGAGGGCTTCTATATCGGTATGATATGGCTGGCTTATGAATATACTCAAGATTCCTATTATAAAGAAGCAGCAGAAAAATTCTTGGAGAACTTTAAGTATCGTTTGGATCATCATGTGGATTTGGATCATCATGACATCGGCTTTCTCTATTCACTATCTGCGGTTGCCCAGTATCGCATAACAAAGAGTGAAGAAGCAAGGCAGGTAGCCTTGCAGGCAGCACGAGTGCTTGCTAATCGCTGGCGCCCGAAGATGGGCATTATTCAAGCATGGGGTACAGAAGGAGATCCTGAGAACGGCGGCAGAATCATCATCGATTGCATGCTGAATCTACCGTTATTGTTCTTTGCATATGAGCAGACAGGTGAACAGGAATACTATGATATTGCGTATAAGCATGCACGCAAGAGCTTGCGCTACCTAGTAAGAGGCGATTCCTCTTCCTACCATACCTTCTATTTCGATCAGGAGAATGGCAATGCTCTGCGTGGAGGCACGCATCAGGGCTATCAGGATGGCTCAACCTGGACACGAGGCCAAGCTTGGGGTGTCTATGGCTTTGCGCTTGCTTATCGATATACGCAAGATCCTGACTTCCTTGCTACTTCTAAGCGTATGGCGAAATATTTTATCGATCATCTGCCAGAGGATCATGTTGCTTATTGGGACTTTGACGTTCCTGTTGAAGCGTCAACGCCTCGTGACAGTTCTGCTTCTGCAATCATTGCCTGCGGCCTGATTGAGCTAATCGGAATCCTTGATGTGGAGGATCCAGATCATGAGTATTTCACCAATTCGCTGCATGAACAGATGGAGTCCCTTGTTGCGAACTATTCAACTATGAATATGCCAGATGCAGAAGGTTTACTGCAGCATGGCTCTTATCACGTACGAGGAAATCGTGGGCCGGATGATTACATGATCTGGGGAGATTATTATTATTTTGAGGCTTTGGTTCGTCTGCAATGCAGAATTAGAAGCTACTGGTAATGTAAATGAACTGTTCATCACAATTACTGAGCTGTAACCATATTGACAAAGCATTTTCAATAAACCAGTGGCAGTCTAAGACCTTATCATCCGGTCAAAGACTACCGCTGGTTTTTCTATTGGACTAGGAGAGTCTTAACTGAATGAATATCTCTGTTTTTCAGCTGAGAATTAAAGATAACAAAAAAAATATGCTGCCCGTTGTTTGAGCTATTGATGATGATCATCAATTTGCATATTTCTTTTCTCGCAGCTGTCCATAGATCATATATACTAAGAGTAATCACATTACTAAAACCTAGTAAATATTTTTTCTACCTCATATAACCTAAACGATCTACTCCTGATGAATATATATTATCTTTCTTTCCTATTTCTTATCGATTCGCCCGATTCAACAAACGGAAGTTTTGAAGGAGCGAAGTGCGTGCGAACAATGCTTTCTAAACCTAGGTCAAAAATGAGTGTTACCTACAAACTCCTACTCCTGTTTATATTTATGGTAAGTCCTATTTTTATTCTTACCTATTATGGAAACTTGACAGCAGAGCACATATTGAAGCAAACCGTCACCAACGCCTATCTTGAATTAAATAAACAGAACTTAAACCTTGTAAATCGAGATATAGACTCCATTGATCTTATGACCAAAACCATTATTCAAAATCCGCTTACACAGCAGATGATTCCGAGTGGTACCGACTCCATTCTTGAACGGGTCAGCAAATACGAAGCGTTGGACAAATTGCTCAAAAGCTACTCGATTGGCGTAAATGGGGGGGAGGCGGTTTATTTTTCCCTGTATGTTTATGATTCTGCTGACTACTATTCGTTCGCTCCAAAAGATCGATCTGTTCCTCAAGCCGGTGTCTATTTTTTGACGGAGCAAGACAAGCCCGATTGGTTTCTGGAAGCGCTTCGGATGCAGGGGAAGGGGCGTCTAAAAGTCATTGATAGTATGAGTTCCACGTCCCAGTCAAAGACATTAAGCTATGTCCGAGCTGTCAATAATATATCCCAGGCTAGCGGTGTGATTGGCGTACTCGTAGTCACTAAGCTTGAAAAAATAATTCAAAATGATTTCAGCACGGTTTCTTTGCCGCAAGGAGAAATTTTTTTAACAGATTGGTCCAATCAAATTTTTGCCTCAACAGCAGAAGAAGTAGGATCCATATTGGAACTCCCAGACCGTGCAAAAGAAATCGAGCGAAAAGATGGTTTTCTGGACATTATCCATTCGGGTCACATCTATGTCATTAACTATAGCTATCATCTGCAGCAAAAGCTCGTCTATCGACTTCCGCTTCATTCCTTACTCCAGCAGCAAAGCCAACTCAAACAAATTATTCAGCTCATTTCGATTGTTTACGCCTTACTCGCTTTTGCGGCTTTCATCTATTTTTGGAGATCGCTGATGAACCCGATGCAAAAATTGTCACGTTTCATTCGCAGTTATACACCAGGGAAACATGCGGCCAGACCAGTTGATGGGAACAGAAATGATGAATTGGGTGCACTGATTACGTCCGTATATGATATGGCTGACCGCCTAAATCATCTTGTGAACGATAAATATCAATACGAAATTAAGCAAAAGGAAGCGCAGCTGCAAATTTTATATCAGCAAATCAATCCGCATTTATTGTATAACACGCTGGAGAGCATCTACTGGAAAAGCAAGTTGGAAGGAAGCACGCAATCTGCCGAGATGATTAAAGACTTAGCCAAATTAATGAAAATCGGATTAAGCAGAGGAAGAGAATTAATAACCATTGAAGATGAGTTGGCGCATGCTTTAGCTTACATTAGTTTGCAGCAGCGTAGATACGAGTTTCGGTTTCGTGTTATATGGAATATAGCCGATGAGGTGCGCCATTTGCAGATCCCCAAAATTACCCTTCAGCCATTAATTGAAAACGCCATTATTCATGGCGTGAAAAATATGGAGGATGACGGTGAAATTGTTGTTTCTGCCGACATTCAATCCGATATTGTGATTATTCGAGTAGAAGACAATGGATATAAAGAGGTCAATTATGAAGAAATCCATCGATTGTTGAATGAAGAGATGGAGGAGCTGTCCGTCGGGTATGGAATCCGCAACATTCAGCAGAGGATTAAGCTGCACTTTGGCTGCTCCTATGGGATTAGCTATAGCAAAAAAGAGCATCAGGGAACGATTGTCACCATTACGCTGCCTAAAAGCGAAGTTACTCACGGCAAACAACTACTTATGGGGTGAATTTTTTAAATGTATAACATTTTGATCGTAGATGACGAGCCATGGATTTGCAAAGGATTAAGCAATCTGCTTGCTTCTTCAGGATTACATATCCATAATGTTTTCATCGCTCACAGTGGATATGAGGCGATGGATTTTATCCGGATGGAAGACATTGACTTATTAATTACAGATATTCAGATGGGTGAAATGAGCGGTATCGAATTAATGCATCAAGCTAAAATGGCAAAGCCGTCCGTTCAATCCATTGTTGTCTCCGCGCATGAGACTTTTCAATATGCACAATTGGCTATGCGGCTGGGAGCAAAAGATTATTTGATCAAGCCCATTAACAGCAGCCAGTTCCTAGATTCCGTGCGCAGCGTGCTGCTGAGGCTGACAAAAACGACCGCACACGATGGAGTTGCCGCTCCATTAAATGAACACTTTCATATGAACGAACCAGATCCGGCGACAACAGCGTTATTAAACAGGCTGCTTGTTCATCCTGATCATGTATGTAAGGACGCTTTTGCTGTTCAGCAGTTGAGTGATCTCTCATTAGTGGGGCCCTATTTTTCGGTGCTCAAAATCGATCTTCAATTGCAATCCCCAGTAAACAGACAGCGATCGTTGGGAGAAGATGTTCAGTTGCTGCAGTATGCCGTTTTAAACATGACAAATGAGCTGCTTGAAGGGCAGTGTAATTATATTGCTTTTTGTTCGTCAGAGCATGAGATTACGGTCATTCTCCAGTGGGATAGTGAAACATATGGTGATCCAGGTGAAGACAAAATCAGTCAATTAGATGTGATTGGTAGATTACTCTGCTTGAACATTCAAGGTTACTTATCACTGCAATGTGTGATCGGCATGAGCCATATTTTACAGGGGTTTGAGTATATCAGCGTATTGGATCAACAGGCGCGACGAGCAGTCCGCTTTAACCGCGTATTCCCAGATCATTATGTATTTTATTATGGAGATTTTTGCTGGAATCATGATGGGGAAGAGCCTAAGAAGGACGAAGTGCACATGCAGTCTAATCAAATTGTAGATAAGGCTAAGAAATATATCCATGAGTATTTTGCCCAAAAGGGATTAACACTCTTGGAAATTGCTCAAAAAAGTCATGTGAGTCCAAATTATTTAAGTTATTTATTCAAAAAAATAACGGGTTACAACCTATGGGACTATGTCGTGAAACTGAGAATGGAAGAAAGCAGGCTGCTACTACTAACTACTGATCTGCGACGCTATGAAATCGCTGAAAAGGTCGGTTACGAATCACCGGAGCATTTCAGTAAAATATTCAAAAAATATTATGGAGTAAGTCTGAGCGAATTCAAAAAGTAGAATCGCCTATGATCTTCAGAGAATCACACATGTTCATCGTTAATCTACCAAATTACAATAATAATTGTAAATAGATTCGCTCAAAGGAGCCACTATCCTTATGGATAAACGTAGAGTTATTCTCGTAACCTCGATAATCATATGTATCTCTGCATTGATGCTAACCGCATGCAGTCGTTCATCAAGTCTCAACACTGACGATGCATCAAAATATTCAGCGGAATCTGCTAAGGTAACGATCAGCATCTACTACCCTCCACCTGATCAAATCGAGAAGAGGGCGCTTGAAGATGACAAGATCAAACGTTTTGTAGCACAGTACCCGAATGTGGAAGTTGTAAAAAGCGATTGGCAGTATGATCCGAATCAAATCGGAATTAAGATGGGAGCCAATGAGGCGCCAACTTTATTCAATACATATGCAACGGAAGGAAGATTTTTGGCAGATAAGGGATGGGCAGCTGACATCACGAGCTTGTTTCATGATTATGCGTTTAAAGATCAAATGAATCCGATACTGCAGGAGCAGTTCATTATTGGAGGCAGGGTATACGGAATTGCCCAGCAAGGATATGTTACCGGCACAATTATAAACAAAAGTCTCTTAGTTCATAAAAAAATTGCGCTGCCCCATTTTGATTGGACTTGGGATGACATGCTTGCTACAGCACAGGCGGCGGCTGAGCCTGCGAAGGGCATCTCGGGCATCGCACTGATGGGCAAGGGGAATGAAGCCGGCTGGAACTGGACGAACTTTCTATTTGGAGCAGGAGGCGATATTCAGAAAGCAGATGACGGTAAAATTACGGCCGTATTTCATTCGGAAGCTGGCATTAAAGCCCTCACATTTTATCAACATCTAGCTTGGGAAGCGAAGGTAATCCCGAAAGACTGGGCACTTGGTTGGGGAGATGCTATAGGCGCCTTGATTCAAGGAAGAACGGCGATGATCATATCGGGTCCTGACGGCCCAATTGATCAGGCACTCAACCAAGGGAAGATGAAGCCTGAGGATATTGTCGTATATCCGATGCCGGCGGTCGAACAAGGAGGCAAACACATAGGTGTACTTGGAGGGGATTTCCTAGTTATCAATCCGAAAGCGACGAGTGAAGAACAAAAGATGGCCTTTCGTTATGCTACGTTTGATTATTTCACCGATAAAGGACTGTTGTCGATAGAAGCGAGTATCCAGCAGCGTCAGAAAGATCAAAAATATTTTGTTCCGCCTGTTATTGAGTATTTCACACCTGATTCTGCCTATGCGGAAAAAGTTAAGGCGGTCTATGAAAAATACGACAATGTGTATCAATACCCCCCTGAGACACTGGAGCTAATGGATGGAAAGTTGGAGGCGCAGTTCAATACGCAAGAGTACTACGCGACGATGGCCGGTGTCGTTCAGGATATTTTTTCACGCGAGGATGCAGATCCAAAGACGGTGTTGGTGGCGGCTGCACAGCATGTTCAGGAGAGGTTTTACAATCAGATGACAGTCAAATAAGAGAGCATCATGTGTGAAAATAGCGTTACAAGTATGTCTAAAATATTCGATTCAACCAAAAGGAAAGGAAGGTTATGAAGATGCGAGTACGACTCCCGAGAAAGTCCACGATTCTCTTGTTATTCCTCATTGTAAGCTTAATACTTACACAGTTGTCACTAGGTGCAACCCCCGTGCAAGCCTCCTCCAATTTGGCAGCAGGCAAGCCTGTCTGGGCAAGCAGTTACAACGATATTTATACGCCTGAGAAAGCGGTAGACAGCGATCCGTCGACGTATTGGGAAAGTGCGAACAATGCATTCCCGCAATGGCTTCGTGTCGATCTTGGCCATGTGAGCACGATCGGTCAAGTTGTTCTGCAGCTCCCGGAAACATGGGGGCAAAGAGAGCAAACCTTATCCGTGTCGGGCAGTATCGATGATGCTAATTATACGACATTGGCTGCCTCGGCCAGCTATTCGTTTGATCCAATCAGCGGGAATACGGTAACCATCCATTTCCCAGCTACGGCAGCAAGATACGTAAAACTGAATTTCACTGCCAATAATGGTTGGATAGCCGCTCAGTTATCTGAGTTTGGAGTGTTCGCAGCGCCGAGATCTGCATTGTCCATCATCGAAGCAGAAAGCTACGACGACCAAATGGGCATTCAAACGGAAGCATCCAGTGAAGGCGGATTTAATATCGGCTTTATCGAAAATGATGACTATACAGCTTATCACAATATCGATTTTGGCTCC
>Ga0209025_1002488_pt1 | contig 19372 bp, 16 predicted proteins | sample AraplaMF_Col_mLB_FD_184256 | JGI IMG/M metagenome (GOLD analysis project Ga0209025, IMG submission 184256) | Arabidopsis root microbial communities from the University of North Carolina, USA - plate scrape MF_Col_mLB (SPAdes) (version 2) | ecosystem: Host-associated > Plants > Roots > Endosphere... | reverse complement strand
CCGACGGTTTCTGCGTGAGCCGCCGTCGACATGACGAGCGCCATCGCAGTGCCCAGGATAAACTTTTTCATTTCACTTCCTCCACAAAGCGGTGCCCGGCTGCACCCTCCTCACGCCGGAGCTCCAGGCATTTGCCCTGAAGCCGCAATTTCCCCGCGCCACCTCTCCCGCGGCGCTCTGCAAAACGGAACAAACAAACCGTCAAATCCGCTCTGCGGAATATTCATTCCATTTTCTGGGAACGGCGTCAAGCCTCTTTAGCGGCGACCGGATATGGATGAAGCGCAATGCCGTGGGCCTTCACGGCCAGCACCTGCATTTCCGCCGTTGTGAAAGACGAAGCGAGCATCCATCTATGCGAGGTCGAAGACAGGCCCAGAGCCGCAGGCATCTTTGATCTTTTGCCGCGGCCCAATCATTTGAAGATTTTGGAGACAGGACACATGTCCATTTCGATCTACCGCCTCACCGTTCCGATGTTCCAGCGCGGCATCGCCAGCCTGAAAACCTACCTCGACAAGGCCGAAGCCTATGCCAGGGAAAAGAATATCGATCCCGCCATATTGGTCGCCGCTCGACTTGCGCCCGACATGCTGCCGCTCTCCGGCCAATATCAGCGCGCCAGCGACACCGCCAAATTCGCGCTCGCCCGCCTGACCGCGACCGATGCCCCGAGGTTCGAAGACAACGAAACGACGCTCGATGCCCTGCGCGAGCGCCTGGCAAAAACCGAAGCCTATCTCGCCGGCTTCTCGGCCCAAGCGCTGGAAGGCACGGAAACCCGCCAGATCACCCTGCCGGGAAAGAGCGGTATCGTGCTGCCCGGTGACGAATATATCGCCACCTTCGCCCTGCCGAACTTCTATTTCCACGTTGCGACGGCTCACGCCATTCTGCGCAACCAGGGCGCCCCGATCGGCAAGCGCGATTATCTCGGCTGAACAAAGCAATTCCAGCAAAAGCGTGCAGCGGTTTTGCCAGGCAAAGCGTGAAACGCTTGTGCCGGGAATTGCGTACAAAGCGAAAGAGAGCATTGCCGTCATTCGAAGAAGACGGCGATGCTCTACCAGGGTCGGTGCGTCACCGGCCCTCTTTCCGTCAGCTCGGTATAGGCAAGCGTCTGGTCGAGATGCCGTGCCCGCAGCGACAGAAGCTTCTCGGCATAATCGAGCCGTATCGCCGCATAGGCCGGATCCGCTGCGACATTGTCGAGTTCCATCGGATCGTTGAGAAGATCGAAGAGCAGCGGCGGCAATGCGGTAAAATGCACATATTTGAACCGTCCGTCGCGGATCACCGCCAGATTGCATTGGTTGGACCGGAGCCCGAAATGCCGCTCGGCCTCGCCATGCGCAATGTCGCGGAAATCGAATTCCCAGAATGCCGCGTCCCGCCAGCCCTGTCCGCTCCCACCCCTGACAAACGGCATGAGCGACTGGCCATCGAGCCCGTTCTTCGCGTCGATGCCGAGCCTTTGACAAAGGGTGGGAAAAATATCGGCAGCGCTGGTGAATTTGTCGACGACCCTACCCGCAGCACTGCTTGCGGGATCGCGAATGACAAGAGGAATATGATAGCTGCCGTCGAAGAAACCGCCCTTGCCGAGCATCCAGTGATCGCCCGCCATCTCGGCGTGGTCCGAGGTGAAGACAATAAGCGTGTCGTCCCAGGCGCCCGCATCCTTCAGCGCTTGCCAGATGCGGCCGAGTTGCGCATCGACCTCTGATATCATCCCGTAATAGATCGCCCGGATCGCGGCAAAATCCTCAGCGTTCCAGCCGCTGAGTGGCCCCGTTGCCCCGTAGATGAAGTTGCCCTTGCCAGAGCGTGGCATCTCGTAGGCGAGATAAGGATGACTATTCTGTTCGGCGTCGCGGTTTGCATCGCGGGCAAAAGCCGGTCCCTCGTCGGGCTTGAACATCCGGTTGAACGGCTCCGGCACGGAAAATGGCGGATGCGGACGCAAGAAAGAGACATGTGCAAACCACGGCCTGTCCTGTTCGCCCACCCAGCGAATGAACTCGCCGGCCAGGAACGCCGTCTGGGTCTCGTCGCGCGAATAGGCCGGCGCCGCATTTGAAATTTCGCCTGCTTCGGCACCGACCGGAATATGGATGTCGCGGCTGACGGCATGCGCATGGCCGCGGGACCTGAGCCAGGAGAGCCACTGTTTTTCATGCTCGGGCAGAAGCTGGCGGGCCGTAAAGCCCGGCAGCACGCCTTCATAGGTCGTCAGATGCGGATCGCCGGCATCCATGCCGCGCGGATCGGGCGCGGTATCCGTGTAGCCGAACAGGGTCGGATCGTATCCGGCCCGCCGGGCGGCGAGCGCCAGATTGTCGAAGCGGGCATCGAGCGGCGAACCGTTGCGGCAGACGCGGTGGTTCATCTGATAAAGGCCGGTATAGAGTGTGGCCCGCGCCGGCGAGCAGGGTGCCGCCCCGGCATAGTGCCGCCGGAAGAGCGTGCCTTCCTGCGCCAGCGCATCGACACCAGGTGTCTTTACGCAAGCGTGACCGACGGCCGACAGGCTATCGCCACGCCACTGGTCGGCCGTGATCAGCAGGATGTTCGGCCGGCGCGCGTTCTCAATGCTGGTTGGATTTTGCATGCCAGGCCCAGGCGGAGCGGATGATCTCGGACAGATCATATTGCGGCACCCAGCCGAGCACGTCGCGCGCCTTGTCGTTATTGGCAACCAGCGTATGCGAATCGCCTTCACGACGGCCGATATATTCGACCGGGAAAGGCCGGTTCGACACTTCCTCGATCGCGCCGAGCAATTCCTTGACTGTCGTGCCGGTGCCGGTGCCGAGGTTGAGCGCGACGGAATCGCCGCCCTTCAGCAGATATTCGACGGCGCGCACATGCGCATCGGCAAGATCCAGCACATGGATATAGTCGCGCACGCAGGTGCCGTCGCGGGTCTCGTAGTCGCTGCCGAACACCTTGAAACCCTGGCGGCGGCCGAGGGCTGCGTCGATCGCCAGGGGTATCGCATGCGTTTCCGGTTGGTGCCATTCGCCGATCCGGCCCTCGAAGTCGGCGCCGGCCGCATTGAAATAGCGCAGCACCACCGAGCGCAGGCTCTTATATTGGTCGTAATCAGCAAGCGCCTGTTCGACGATATATTTCGTCCGCCCGTAGGGATTGATCGGCACCTGCCGGTGCGTCTCGTCGAGCGGCACGCTCTGCGGCAGACCGTAGGTGGCGCAGGTGGAGGAGAAGACGAAGGCGTTGATGCCGGCAGCCTGTGCCGCCGAAAGCAGCGTCAGCGTGCCGATCACATTGTTCTCGTAGAAGGAAACCGGATCTTTCACCGATTCGCCAACCTCGATCAGCGCCGCGAAATGCAGGATCGCCGCCGGCTTGTGCTTTGCCAGCACCTCATCCAGCCGGGCGCGATCGCGAATATCGCCCTCTTCGGCCGGCCCCCATTTGACGAACTCGCGATGGCCGTTCGAAAAATTGTCGAAGACGACAGGCGTATAACCCTTGTTCGCCAGGTCGAGACACGTATGCGACCCGATATAGCCGGCGCCGCCGACAACAAGAACCGTTTCACCTGCCATGCACCACCCTATTCTTCGTGAGAGATGAGGGAAACCTAGACGAGATACACGTCAATAAAAAGAAAGAACTGCGATCGGCGTGAACAGACAATACGTCAAATGCCGATGCCGCTTCAATCGATGCGCGATTCGTCGCCATGGCGGCCCCATCGATGACTTCAACTCCAACGCCGAACGACAATGACGCCACCCGCCCCGCAATTTGGGCCACATCGGCGATATTCGAAAATTATTCGCGTGATTTGCATAGCCGCCCGATCTAAGGGCCTTGTACCACCATGTGATGCAACGGTCCGCAGCAATCAGCCAGGGAGGGCGCGAATGAGAAAGGCATTGGTCGTTTGGGGCGGCTGGCAGGGTCATGAGCCGGAGCAATGCGCTCATATCGTCGCCGACCTGCTGCGCGAAGACGATTTTACGGTCGAGGTGACCGGCGATCTCGGAATATTCGGATCACCGGCGCTGGCGCAGGCCGATCTGCTGGTGCCCATCATTACCGGCGAAACGCTCGAAAAGCCTCATGCCGCGGCCCTGGTCGAAGCCGTGCGCGGCGGGCTGGGGCTCGCCGGCCATCACGGCGCCCTCGCCACGTCCTTCAAGGAAAGCGCGCCTTTCCGATATGTTTCCGGCGTCACCTGGGTGGCCCATCCCGGCAATATCATCGACTTCCGTGTCGCCGTCACCCGCCAGGACGATCCCGTGATGGAGGGCATTCCCGACTTCGACTATCGTTCGGAACAATATTATCTCCACTATGATCCCACGGTCGAAATCCTTGCGACCACCACCTTCACCGGCGCCTACGATCCGGCGGCCCGCAATGTCGTGATGCCCGTCGTCTTCAAGCGCCATTTCGGCGCCGGCCGCATCTTCTATTCCGCCCTCGGCCACGTCGCCGCCGAATTCGACCATCCCTACATGCCGCTGATCCTGCGGCGTGGTCTCAGCTGGGCCACCCGTCAATAGCGTTGGAGGACGAGGGAAAGGTCTTGCCGATCGCCCACCCGCGCCTGGAGCGGTTCAGCTTTTAACGGAAATGCAGAACCGCTCTATGCTTTTGTTTTTGCGCAATTCCCGGCAAAAGCGCTTCGCGCTTTGCCTGGAATTGCTCTAATCTCTCCATATGCCGGATCGCTTCTCTTTCCTGCCCGCCACTGCCGACCGCTTGACCGATATAGAAGCAGTCTTCGACGATTGCTCCGGCGGCCGGAATTGTCGCTGCGCCTACTGGTATCTTCCGAATGCCGACTACAAGGCAGGATGGGGCGAGGGAAATCGCAACTGGTTTCGAAGCCTCGTCGCCGGGCCGCGCCCGCCAGGCATTCTCGGCTACCACGAGAACGAGCCGGCCGGATGGTGCGGTATCGCGCCGCGCGCCGTATTCGACCGGCTGCGCCGCTCAAAGCCCTTCGCGCCGGTCGACGACAAGCCGGTTTGGTCGATCAATTGCTTCATCGTCCGCAAACCGTTCCGGCGGCAGGGCCTGTCGCGATTGTTATTGAAACACGCCGTCAAATTCGCAAACGCGAATGGCGCTGAATGCCTCGAAGCCTACCCCGTCGATCAGGCGGCCCGCGCTTCGAACGGAGCCGAGCTCTATCCGGGAGCGCTCTCGATGTTTCTGGATGCCGGCTTCGTCGAAGTGGCAAGACGCCTGCCGGCAAGGCCGATCGTCCGCCTGGAATGCCGCTGAATATTTCGGCAACCCAGGGATTATAAATACAGGCTAGCGAACCGCCTTTATCTGCCGGTCATTCTCGACGGCGGGAACCGTCTCGTCATAGACACGCATCAGCCGCCCCGCGGCCTTCAGCTTCTCGATAAGATCATTTCCATCAGGCGAAGCCTTCGTCAGCTCCAGCTGCTCGAACTCCCGTAGCGCCTGCGCCCAATGGCTTTCCCCGCGCCCATCCGGTCTGCCTTCCGATTCCCACAGCGAATAAGCGCGCTGGCTGACCCAGGCGTCCTTATTATGACTCATAATCAACCCCAGCGAGAAATTTGGAAGCAATATTCGACAGGCAACAAGGTGCCAAAACCGGCTTTAGGAGTCGTTACGAGGCAGCGTTAGTTTTTAGCTAATATCGAGGAGCAGGGGATTATCCCTCGCATGCATTCCCCGACCTTGGCCTCGTACCGGCTCCAGGGTAGGGTCAGCCGCAGAAACGACAGCGATGACCGATGGCAGCCAAGACAACACTCAATGCCAAGAATCTCGAATCCCTCGGTGTCCAGCGCCTTGCCGAGCTGCTGATCGAGATCAGCACGGGCAGCGCCGCCCACAAGCGACGGCTTCGAATGGAGCTTGCCGGCAATCACGGCAGCGCCGAAGTGGCGCGTGAAGTGCGAAAGCGGCTTGCCAGCATTACCCGCGCTCGCACCGTCATAAACTGGCACAAAGCGAAGGCGCTGAAGACCGATCTGGAAACTCAACGCAAGACGATCGCAGAGACGATTGCCGCCGATGATCCCCGGGAGGCTTTCGAACTGATATGGCAGTTCCTCGCAATGGCGGATTCGATCTTTGAAAGATCCAACGACCGCGGCGGCTCACTGATCCAAAGTTTTCACCAGGCTTGCGAGGATGCTGCTGCAATCGCCAGGCTCGTCAAAATTGACGTCAATGTTCTGGCCGATAAGGTGTTCAAAGCCGTGCAGGACAATGGTTACGGCCAGTACGACAACCTGCTTGCGGCGATGGTGCCGGCCCTCGGCAAGGATGGTATCGATCGGTTGAAAACCCTCTTCGTCCAATGGTCCAAGGAGCCGAAGGACAAGCCGGCGGAAGATGAGCGCAAGGTCATCAGCTGGGGCGCGGGAGCCCCGATTTACGAGGATGAGATCTACGGCACTCACCGGGATCTGACGGTGCGCATGGCCTTACAGCAAATTGCCGACGCCCAGGGCGATGTTGATGCCTACATTGGCCAGCACCCCGAGGAAACGCGCAAGGCGCCGATGATTGCGGCCGACATCGCCAATCGCCTGCTCTCGGCCGGGCGGGCGAAAGAAGCGCTTGAGACGTTGGATGAGGCCGACGCGAGAGGCTGGGCCGACATGCCATTCGAATGGCAGCTCGCTCGCGTCGCCGCGCTCGAGGCCCTGGGGCGGGCCGAAGAGGCCCAAACCTATCGATGGGCGCGCTTCGAGCAGGCGCTGGATGGCGAGCATCTCAGGGCTTTCCTCAAGCGGCTGCCGGATTTCGACGATCTCGACGCCGAGGAGAAGGCATTTGCCCATGCCCGGGCTTTCCCGAACGTCCATCAGGCGCTTGCCTTTTTCCTGAATTGGCCGGCGCCTGCCGAGGCGGCAAAACTGGTGGTGATCAGGAAAGCCGAACTCGACGGCGATCTCTATGAGCTGATGACGCCGGCGGCCGAAGCTCTGGCGGAGAAACATCCGCTCGCGGCGACCATTCTCTTGCGCTCCATGATCGATTTCGCCCTCGATAACAACAGACCCAGCCGCTATAAACACGCCGCAAGGCATCTTGCGGACTGTGCGTCCCTTGCGCCTCATATCGATGACTTTGGCAACACAAGATCCCATGACGTCTATGTCGCGGACCTCAAGCGCCGGCACGGCAAGAAGCATGGCTTCTGGAGCCTGGTGACCTAAGTCGCTTCAAATACCTTGCCTTCAGAGAGGAATCCCATGACGACCACCGCCTGGCACGCAGATCCGCTCACCGGGGAACTGGCTCCCGCATCTTCGAAGCCTTTCTGGAGCCGACTTGCCCTTATTCGGTCAGGGCGTTCAACAAGCTCGACGAATTGCTGAGCCGAGCCGGCGAAGACAGGATCACCGTGAAGATCCGTCTGCAGTCGCAACCCTGGCACATGTATTCGGGCGTCCTTGTCCGCTGCATCATCGCAGCCTCAACGCTGGAAGGCGGCAAGCAGACAGCCAAGAAAGTGATGGCCGCCATTGCCGCCCATCGCGAGGATTTCGAGTTTGAACGCCATGCCGGCGGCCCGAACATGGACGTGACGCCGAACCAGACCATCGAGCGCCTGGAAACCTACAGCGGCGTCAGGCTGAAGGAGGCCTTCGCAATTCCGGATCTCGACCGGGAGATCAAATGGCATTGCAAATATGCCCGGCAGAACGGCATCCATGTCTCGCCGACCTTCATGATCGATGGGCTGGTGCAGCCCGATCTGAGCAGCGGCGATGAGGTCGGAGTCTGGGTGAAGAAAATACAATAAAACAGAGATCAAACGGCTCTGACATACTAATGAGAGCGCCCGCAGCGACTGTTGTCGGCTCTCATGGACGAGTGATCCTGTAGACCAGCAAATCATCCGAATCCACAAGCTTGGTTGCGGTCTTGTCCAGATAGTCGATGACCCCGTCATGATGCTCGACGAACAGCAGGTCCTGTTTGTCGGTGGCGTTCTTGGCAACGCCGAACAGATCCGCGCCTTGCGCGCGCAACTCCTCCAGCTGCGCGATCGCAGTGGCGTCATCGGCGACGAATTTCGACCATTCCTCATCGCCTCCGCCGGGCGGGAACACCCAGCCGCGCGCCCTGCTGTAGTAGATTGCGACGGGATCGCCGACCTCGGGCGCGATGGCGACGACGAGGTCGCCCGGTTGCGCCAGCCGCGCCAGTTCCTCGCCAAGCAGCTTGCCCTTCATGGCGATTGGCTTCTTCATCGTCCTGACGAGGGGAAGGGTCGACCAGGCAAGTGCGACCGCCACGATGCAGATCGAGCGAAGCACGACCGCCGGCGTTAGAACGGTTCTCGATGCAAGGGTTGCCAGAAGAAGCGCGCCGCGGCCTGAGAATATCGCGACCGGTATATGGAAGATGTGGAAGTTCCACACATTGCCGGTGATCTCGCCGGCCGCCGCCAGATAGACGATCACGGCCGCAGCCAGCCACACATAGGGAATGCGCGAAAGGGTGCGTTGCCTAGGGTCTTCGGCAGGTCTGGGCGGTATCCACAAGCCGACCGCAAACAGCACCATGAACGGATAGCCGTAGAACCACAAAACCGAGGTGTTCCACGCGGATTGGAAGTAGAACCTGTTCCTGAGGTATGTCCGGAAGCCATCTTCCCAGATATAGCCGCCGGTGCCGGCGACATGAAACGGCGGATAGCTGCGGCCGAGATAAATCGCCCAGCTGAAATAAGCGCCGATGACGACCAGGCTCAGGAGCCCCGACAGGAAGACCCAACTCGCCTGCTTCCACTTCTTCTCCAGAATCCAGCAGACCATCAGATAGAAGATGACGGCACCGGCGGCGAGGCCCGGTGGCTTGGAAAGTGCGCCGAGCGAGAAGCTGACCGTGGCGAACGGCAAGAGCCAACCGCTGCCGCCGGCCCAATATCTGACGAACAGCCAGACGCCGAGAGTGACCAAGGCCAGCATCGCGGGATCGGGAAGAAACGAGCTGTCGATCATGATCGCCGCCGGCATCAGCGCGTAGGCAAGTGCCGCCGCGTGGGCGTGCATCTCGCCCCAGCAGCGCGCCGTCAGCCTGTGCAGCGAAAACACCGTCACCAGGCTGAAGAAGGCCGCAACCATGCGGCCGAACCAGTCGTGCCAGCCGAACAGTTGGTAGAGCAGGGCTGTGAGATAGCTGACGATCTGGAACTCGCGGCCCTGATAGCTTGGCCCGGGCCCGGTCCAGCTGACCTCCGGAAAGAAGATGTTCCAGCTGCGCTGCTGGAAATTGTCGGCCATCATTGCGGTGCTGACCTCGCGCCAGCTGAAGCCGTCGACCAGCGGCAAGGTGATCTTGTGGAACCTGAAGACGATCCCAATGAACAAGATCCCCAGCAAGATCGCCGTGTTGAAGCTCAGGAAGTTGCGAGCCGCCATGTCCCGGTCGGTCGCCCGCTGCGGGTATGGCTGACCTTCGGCCTGGTTCAAATCCGGGTCGTCCGGCATCGGATCGAGAGGAAGATTGGGCTGAGCGGGATCTCGCAGCCAGTGCGGTTGGCTGCGGAGCGGCCCGTAGGCTTCACCGAGCAGCGGCTTGGAAGGCTTGCGGGGCGGCTTTGTCATGCCGGCACTTCATCAGCAATGCCTTAAAAAGCAATTCGCCCAGATTGATTATTGACGCATCCGCACTGGAACTGCGACACCGCAGTCCGGCATCCGCTTGTCCGCCGAAAGAGCTACGGCGCCTTCCCGCTCTGATGTCTCGGTATTTCAGCGGTTTGCAGGAAAATTATGCGCTTGAAGCGTTATGGCGGAGAGGGTGGGATTTGAACCCACGATACCCTTGCAGGTATGCCGCATTTCGAGTGCGGTGCATTCGACCACTCTGCCACCTCTCCGCGGTCTGGTCGGCGCTTGTTCGGCGCGGGCGTTCTCATAACGAGCATATGACAGGTTGGCAACTTGTGCTTCCGGCAAGGGCATTGTGGCCGCAACGTGCCGGAAGGAGGGCTCAGAGAATTCCCGTCCACATGTGCTCGTGGGATCCAGAATGGTTCTCCATGCCTGTCTTCGTCAGACAGCCTTTTGGAATATAATGATCGATCCGTCTCAGCGGCTTTTCGTGCCAGCCTATGTTGAAAGCCCAATATTTAGGGAAAAACTCGAGCGAGGAATAAGGCAAGTTATCGTGTATCCACCAGGCCAGTTTTTGCCAATCGTCTTTCTCGTGAAATCGATCCCAGAAACTTGGCACTATCACGCAGGCGGTAGCGCCCATACACCCATGGGTGTCAAGCTCATCCCAAATATGTCCAGCATAGTTCGCTTCGTTAGTAGCGCAATTATATCCGCTTTTGCCCGCTCGCTGCATTTCATTGCCGAAACCGTTCACTTCAACTGAGCGAAATGCAGATCGTATTGCGAGACGTCCAAAGGCATCCTGCAATGGCTCCAACAGCTCTTCGCACAGCCGGGTCCCGGCAGCGATCGCCCGATCGGGATTATTCGGCACATTGTTGAAACCATGGATCGAGGCGATGTCGGAAAACAGAAAATCGCGCATGAAGAAGCTCTTAGATAGACGAACGCGTCCAAATTCAGCGAGGCTCGAGACGCTTGTCGGCTTCCTCATTCTTTTGATCTCCTTCTCGTAATGACCCATCATCGATGAGTGTCACCGTGCAAGTGGATATCGAACCTCACTTGACGGTTGCCTCCGTTCATCACTTGGCTACAAACACAGATAAACATGATTTGGAAATGGTATGCAGCATGCTTACAGGTGAAATTCGCTCGAAAGTCGATCAGGTCTGGAATGCCTTCTGGGCGGGCGGCATCGCCAATCCGCTCGAAGTGATCGAGCAGATCACATACCTGCTGTTCATGCGCGGCCTTGATGACATCCAGACCCGCGAAGAGAACAAGGCCAACATGCTCGGCCGGCCGATCGAGCGGGTGGTCTTTCCGGAAGGTGTCTATCGCACCGTGCGTGACGAGGCGACGGGCGAGGTCAAGGAAGAGATTTCCTATGCCATGCTCCGCTGGTCGCGCTTCAAGAACGATGACCCGGCCCGCATGTTTTTCATCGTCTCCGAGAATGTCTTCCCCTTCCTGCGAGATATGGCGGAGAAGGGCACCGCACATTCCGAACACATGAAGGGCGCGCGCTTCACCATCCCGACGCCCGGCCTGCTCGCCAAGGTGGTCGACATGCTGGCGGAAATCCCGCTGGAGGACCGCGACACCAAGGGCGATCTCTACGAATACATGCTCGGCAAGATCGCGTCCGCCGGCCAGAACGGCCAGTTCCGCACGCCGCGCCATATCATCAGGCTGATGGTGGAGCTGACCAGGCCGACGCCGCAGGACGTGATCTGCGATCCGGCGAGCGGCACCTGCGGCTTTCTCGTCGCGGCAGGCGAGCATCTGCGCGAGCACCACAAGGGCCTGTTCCGCGATGCGGCGCTCAACCGGCATTTCCACGAGGGCATGTTCCACGGTTACGATTTCGACCAGACGATGCTGCGCATCGGCTCGATGAACATGCAGTTGCACGGTGTCGAGGGTGCCGATATCCGTTATCGGGATTCGCTCTCTTCCAGCCATGGCGACGATGCAGACAAGTATTCGCTGATCCTTGCCAACCCGCCCTTTGCAGGCTCGCTGGATTACGAGACGACCGCCAACGACCTGCTTGCCATCGTCAAGACCAAGAAGACCGAGCTTCTGTTCATGGCCCTGTTCCTGAAGCTCCTGAAACCCGGCGGACGGGCGGCTGTAATCGTGCCGGACGGCGTCCTGTTCGGCTCGTCCACGGCGCACAAGGCGATCCGCAAGATGCTGGTGGACGACCACAAGCTGGACGCCATAGTCAAGCTGCCCTCCGGCGTGTTCCGGCCCTACGCCGGCGTCTCCACCGCGATCGTCTTCTTTACGAAGACCAATTCCGGCGGCACGGACCACGTCTGGTTTTACGATCTTCAGGCCGACGGCATGAGTCTGGACGACAAGCGCCAGATGCTGCTGCCGGAAGAAAAATTCGGCCCAGTGCCGAAGTCGGCGCTCGGCGCCGACGAGCGCGCGAAGAACAATCTGCCGGATATCGTCACCCGCTGGGCCGAGCGCAGCGCCAGCGAGCGCGAAAACCCGCGCACAGGCCAGAGCTTTACGGTTAAGCGGGAGGAGATCGTTGGTGCCGATTACGACCTTTCGCTCAACCGCTACAAAGAAGTGGTGCATGAGGCGGCGGAGCACCGACCGCCGAAGGAGATCATTGCGGAACTGCTGAAGGTGGAGGACGAGATTGCGGCGGGGCTGAGAGAGATGGAGGCGATGCTGTGAGTTTTCAAGCGCTTGGCGAAGCCGTGGATATTGTGGCCGGTCAGCATATCGAAGCAAGTCTTTATAGCTCGGAGCCTGTCGGTTCGGCCTATTTGACAGGTCCTGCTGATTTCGGAGAAACTCGTCCGCGCATTACAAAATGGACGAGCGCGCCGAAGGTATTTGCAAAGGCCTCGGATGTTTTGGTTACCGTCAAGGGCGCCGGCGTAGGCAAATCCAATTTGGGCTGTGATGCCGCGATTGGGCGTCAACTCATGGCCTTGCGTCCAAAGCAAGAAAAGATTCTTCAATCCTATCTTTTTCACTTCATTCGTCACAAGGAACAAAGAATTGCTGGGCTTGCGGATGGGGCCACTGTTCCAGGTATAGGGAAAGCTGATCTAGCGAATTTACAAATCACCCTCCCACCTCTCGATGAGCAGAAGCGGATTGCGGCGATCCTGGATAAGGCCGATCAGTTGCGCCAGAGGCGCCGTCAGGCCATCGCGCTGCTCGACAGCCTCACCCAGTCGATCTTTCTGGAGATGTTCGGGGATCCGAAGCAATGGCCAACGAGCAGTTTCGGGGCATTGGCTGAAGAAACAAAAATCGGGCTCGTGCGATCAGCGGCGGAGATGGGAGAGAATTTCAGCATTCCTTACCTGCGGATGGACGGCATCACTTCAAACGGTGGCCTAGATCTATCATCAGTGAAAAATACCCACGCGACGATTAGCGAAATTCAAATCTATCAGCTGATTGTAGGCGACTTCCTCTTTAATACCCGCAACTCGAAAGAACTTGTTGGAAAGAATACTGTTTACACAGGCCCGAGCGGTTACGTCTACAATAACAACATAATGAGAGTCCGCTTTACCGAGGCCGCCAACTCGTTTTATGTTGCTGCTTACTTTCAGACGGATGAAGGTAAGCGGGATTTGGAAGCGAGAAAATCGGGGACGACAAGCGTTTTTGCTATCTACCAAAAAACGCTTGAATCAATGCCAGTTCCCCTGCCTCCGATCGAACTTCAAAATCGGTTTGCAGAACGTGTTACACAAATGTCCTTCACGAGAAATTCTCTGATTTCATCACAAGATGCCATGAGTGACCTTTTCTCCTCCCTCCAGCACCGCGCCTTCTCCGGTCAGCTCTGAGGCTTCATGTTCAACTTTGCCTTCCTCGCCGCCGAATTTCCGGAAATCTTCGACAGCGCGAAGCGGGCGGAGGCTTTGGCGGAGGGCGATCCGCGGGCGGCAGCATTTTATGCCCGGCGCACCGTGGAGCTGGTGGTGCAATGGGCCTACAAGCATGATCCGGGCCTGAAATTTCCTTATCAGAGCAATATTTCGGCGCTGATTCACGAACCGAGCTTTCAGAAACTAGCCGGCCAGGCGGTGTTTTCCAAGGCCCGCGTCATCATCAAGATCGGCAACCAGGCCGTCCACGAAAGCCGCGAAACCACGGTGGCCGAAGCTACGAATGTCGTGCGCGAGCTGTTCCACCTCTGCTTCTGGCTAGCCCGAACCTATGCGCGCGGAACGCGCCCCGCGGACGATCTGGCCTTCGACCCCGCCCACCTGAGCCGCAAGGCCGATGTGGTGAAGCGCGCCTTCGCCGAACTCACCCGCATGAAGGGCGAGATGGAGGCGAAGGACGAGACTTTCGAAGCTATGCTGCGCGACAAGGCCGATCTCGACGCAGAGCTGAAACGCTTGCGGACAGAGGTGGCCGCCGCCCGCCGTGAGAACGAACAAAAGCCTGACCGGCACGACTATTCAGAAGCCGAGACCCGTGATCTCTATATCGATCTTCTGCTGAAGGAAGTCGGCTGGAAGCTGGACAGCCCGCGCGACCGGGAATTCCCGGTAGAGGGCATGCCGAATGCCGAGGGCAAGGGTTTCGTCGACTATGTCCTGTGGGGCGATGATGGCAAGCCGCTGGCGCTGATCGAAGCCAAGCGCACCAAGCGCAATCCCCGCGCCGGCCAGCAGCAGGCAAAACTCTATGCCGATTGCCTGGAGAAACAATTCGGCCAGCGGCCCATCATCTTCACCTCCAACGGCTATGAACACTGGATCTGGGACGATAGCGCCTATCCGCAGCGAGCCGTTTCCGGTTTCTACAAGAAGGATGAGCTGGCGCTGATGATCCAGCGGCGCACGAGCCGTAAGCCAATCGCTGGCCGCCCCGTCAACAAGCAGATCGCCGGCCGCTATTACCAGACCCGCGCCATTTCCCGCGTCGCCGAGACTTTCGAGACCCACATGCAGCGCAAGAGCCTGCTGGTCATGGCAACCGGCTCCGGTAAAACCCGCACGGTGATCGCGCTTGTTGACCTGCTGATGCGCGCCGGCTGGGTGAAGCGCGTGCTGTTCCTTGCCGACCGCGTGGCGTTGGTGAACCAGGCGGTGCGCGAGTTCAAGCGACAGCTGCCGGAGACCTCGCCCGTCAATCTGGCGACGGAAAAGGCCGGCGAAGGCCGGGTCTTTCTTTCCACCTATCCGACGATGATGAACCTGATCGACGAGCGCAAATCAGGTGAGGCGCGCTTCGGCCCCGGACATTTCGATCTGGTCATCATCGATGAGGCCCACCGTTCGGTCTACCAGCGCTATGGCGCTATCTTCGACTATTTCGACAGCCTGCTCGTCGGCCTCACCGCCACGCCGAAGGACGAGATCGACCGCAACACCTACGGTCTGTTCGACCTCGAGGACGGCGTGCCGACGGATGCCTATTCGCTCGACAAGGCGGTGGAGGACGAATATCTCGTTCCACCGCATTCCGTCTCCGTGCCGCTCAAATTCCAGCGTGAGGGTATCCGCTACGACGATCTTTCCGATACCGAGAAAGAGCAGTGGGACATGCTCGAATGGGACGAGGAAGACGGCGATCCGCCCGATCAGGTTAATGCCGAAGCGGTCAACAAGTGGCTCTTCAATGCCGATACGGTCGACAAGGTGCTCGCTCATGTGATGACCGAGGGCCTGAAGGTGGCCGGCGGCGACAGACTGGGCAAGACGATCATCTTCGCCAAGAACCAGGACCATGCGCAATTCATCGAGGAGCGCTTCAACCGCGCCTATCCGCATCTCGCCGGCCATTTCGCCCGCGTCATCACCTTCAAGACCGAATATGCCCAGAACCTGATCGACAACTTTTCGAAAAAGGACGGCGATCCGCATATCGCCATCTCGGTCGACATGCTCGACACCGGCATCGATGTGCCTGAGGTCGTCAATCTCGTGCTATTCAAGCTGATACGCTCGAAGACAAAATTCTGGCAGATCATCGGCCGCGGCACGCGGCTTTGCCCGGACCTTTTCGGCCCCGGCGAGGACAAGGAATTCTTCCGCGTCTTCGATTACTGCCAGAACCTCGAATTCTTCCGCCAGAACCCGCGGCCGGACGACGGGCGAAACGCAAAGAGCCTGAACGAGCGCCTGTTCGCTGTCCGCTTTGATCTCGTTCGCGCGATCGACGAGAGACAGCGACTGGAAGTCCCAGGCATGGCCGAGTCGGACCAGAATGGTTACGACGCCGGCGACGGCAAGCCGCTCGACGAAAAGACCGTCCGCAACGAGGCGCTGGATGCTTTGCGGACCTACGTCGACGGCATGAACCTCGACAACTTCATCGTGCGCGGCAAACGCCGCGCTGTGGAGAAATACAAGGACGCCAGTGCCTGGAGCGAACTGACGGACGCCGTGCGGGAGGAACTGCTGGACGAGGTCGCACCGCTGCCGAGTGAGGTGAAGGGCGAACCGGAAGAGGCCAAGCGCTTCGACCTGCTGATGTTCAACCTTCAGCTGGCGCTGCTCAAAGGCTCAAAGAGCTTCGACCGCCTGAAGAAGCAGCTGATCGAAATCGCTTCGGCGCTGGATGAGCAGACCGCAATCCCGATTATCGCTGCGCAGCATCCGCTGATCCTCGATATCCTCACCGATCCGTGGTGGGAGGGCATCAGCGTGCCGCTACTCGAACTGGTGCGGCTCAGGCTTCGCGGCCTCGTGCAGCATATCGAGAAAGGCAAGCGCAAGATCGTCTATACTGATTTCGAGGACGAGCTTGGTCTAGGTGCCGAGATCGATCTGCCGGAGATTGGTGAAGTCGATTTTGCCCGCTTCAAGCGCAAGGCACGGCATTTCCTGCGTGCGCACGAGGATCACATCGCCATCGCCAAGCTACGCCACGGCAAGCCACTGACGCCGACCGACGTCGAGGGACTGCAGGCAATGCTGTTGGCTGCCGGGATCGGCGACGCCAAGCACATGGAGAAGGCCACGGAAGTAGCTCACGGCTTCGGCACCTTCGTGCGTTCTCTGGTGGGGCTCGACCGTGCTGCCGTCGCCGAGGCTTTTTCCGGCTTCATTTCAGATAGCGGTGCGACAGCCGACCAGATCGAATTCATCGACATGGTCATTGAGCACCTAACCGAGAAGGGCATCATGGACCCTGGGCTGCTCTATGAGAGCCCTTTCATCGACGTCGCGCCGGCAGGGCCACAGCAGGTCTTTGATTTCGAAAGGACGAAGCGGCTGGTCGAAGTCATCCGAGGTCTGAACGACAGTGCGGCTGGCTGATCCATGGACCTCAAGGACATCAACCTTCTCGGCATCGATGTGGGATTTTCCAAGTCTCGACCAACGACCGGCATCGCCTGGAGCATAGACGGCATCTTCGGGGCGGCAAAGACCCACACGGATTGGGAGCGCCGGCGAGTGCATCTGCCCCCTTCAACCAATTTCTCGGTCATTGCGATCGACGGACCTTTGGTGCCCGAAGGGTCGCCGGATCAGCTCGTCCGCACCTGCGAGCAGTTGCTGACGCGCGGCACATTTCAGAAGCGCTGCAAGCCAGGCTCGAGCCATTTCGGAACCGGACTCCAGCTGAAGCGCGCAGCACGCGAAACCGCGAAGCAGATCATGCATCTGACCTCGGCGCCTGCGTTCGCGAATGCCGTCTTTCGCGATGTGGCGATCATCGAAGCATTCCCCAACGCTTTCTTGGGCGTCCTCCTACCCGATCAAACGTTTGCGATCAGCCAGATCGTGCGCGGCAAGAAATTTGACTGGATGTATGAGCACGCCGTCAAAACCGATAGGTTTGGCGAACTGCTAGACGTTATCGGCTGGGACGCGCCAGACCTCCTCAAGCGTATCGGGACCGAGCGAGACCATGAGAAGCGCGCAGCATATATCTGTCTCCTAACCGCGGCATGCGCCGCGGTCGGAAAGGCTGAAGTCATTGGTGACGTCTCGACCGGATGGATCTGGCTTCCACCCGCGGATCTGTGGGCAGACTGGGCCGGCGAAGCGCTGGCAAGAAACCTACGCTCAATTGGAGTTTGAGATATGCCGGCAGAACCTCGCTCACCGCGCTTAGCCGTTCTCATCGACGCAGACAACGCGTCCGCCAAGATCGCTGATGGGCTCTTTGAAGAGATTGCTAAAATCGGCGAGGCAAGCGTGCGCCGGATCTACGGTGATTTCGCGAACGCGCGCTCGAAAGCATGGACCGATGTTCTCGCAAGGCATGCGATTATACCGCAGCAGCAGTTCGCCTATACGACTGGGAAGAACGCTTCCGACATCACACTCGTCATCGACGCGATGGATCTCCTGCACAGCGGCCGTTTCGATGGCTTCTGCCTTGTGTCGTCAGACAGCGATTTTACTCGGTTGGCCGCTCGCATACGTGAGCAGGGTGTCGACGTCTTTGGGTTTGGTGAGCAGAAGACGCCGGAGAGTTTCCGGCAGGCATGCCGTAGATTCATCTACACTGAGAACCTACTTCCGGTCACAGCGGGAAACGGCAGCGACGCAAGCACCACGTCGAAGTCGCTCCAGCCACCGAGCGCCGCTACACCGATCATCAAGAAGGTCATTGGCCAGATGGAGACCGAGGATGGCTGGGTGCTGCTCGGCGCCGTGGGGACTCAGCTTGCCAACCTCGCTTCGGACTTCGACCCGAGGACCTACGGGTTCCGCAAGCTCAGCGACCTTGTTCGAAAGACCGACGCCTTCGACGTCGACCAGCTCGAGGGCAAGCCACTACGGATCCGAGTCAAGCAGCCAAGACCAAAGAAGAAGTCTTGATCGCTGGACGGGATGGTTCTGGTTGAGTCACAGGCGCTCACCGGCTCGCCTCGTTTGTTCTGACGTTGCTACACAGCATAAGACGCGCCGAAAGCGCCGGCGAGTCCCTAGTCAATTGACGAAAGCTCGGCAACCTGGGAGCCCAACCCAAGCTCAGGAGCATACTCCGCTCGGCCGAGACGATCATTCTCCCGTGATCGTAATCGTCCGCGTCTCACCAGGAAAAAGCTCGATCTCGAACTTGATCTTTACGGGTGGGACAAGATCGAAATCATCGCCGTCATCCGATGCCTCGCCACAGCGACTCTTGCGTGCACCTTTCTCGACGAGCTTCTGGAGTGCAGGACTGAGGGCCATTCGCGCGACCTTTCTTTGTAGAGTTGAGATACCTGCCGAATAGACGCCCAATCGCGGTATTTCGAAGAAAGTGCATGCCGGTGCGCCTTTTTCTCTGCGAGACGCCAATATGTGACAAAACCGCAACAGCTGGCCGTTCGATGAAATTCTTGCCTCGCTCCATCTAAACGCGACCCAAAACGATCTATTCTAAGTCGTGGGGCGTCACCCCACAAACATACTGGACCAAAATATCAATGGCGGCACCGGGAAACCTGACCGGGCACCAAGCTTTCCAGAAGCGATCGGAAGATCTTTGCATTCGCTCCCCTACGGAAAACGTAGGACGCCTTGCCTAGGTTGTCGCCGCACGCCGCGAGTGTGGAAAGGATGCCTAAAGACAATGCTCTGTGAATGCTACATGCAGTAACCACAACATTGGTTGCGCGACGATAGTGGTAGTGTCGTGCGCAATGCGCGCCCTCGGGCGTAACCGCTTTGATCGTAAGATCAGGATTCGGGTAAGCATCCGGTGATTGCCGCACCTGGCGCTGATGGTGTGTAGGTTCAGCGGTCTGACTGAAGTGCCGCGACGGCTCTTGCCGCCTTATCGCAGCGCTCTCTAAGTTCTGGGTATGAGAGCCCCAT
>Ga0209025_1002486_pt1 | contig 19376 bp, 25 predicted proteins | sample AraplaMF_Col_mLB_FD_184256 | JGI IMG/M metagenome (GOLD analysis project Ga0209025, IMG submission 184256) | Arabidopsis root microbial communities from the University of North Carolina, USA - plate scrape MF_Col_mLB (SPAdes) (version 2) | ecosystem: Host-associated > Plants > Roots > Endosphere... | reverse complement strand
TTTCTTCGAGATGGCCCGCACCCGCCGCACGCTGCTGCAGAGCGTCGTCTCGCCGGTGATCTCTACCTCGCTCTATTTCATCGTCTTCGGCGCCGCCGTCGGCTCGCGGATCCAGACGGTGGAGGGCGTTTCCTACGGCGCCTTCATTACGCCCGGCCTGATCATGCTGACGCTGCTCGGCCAGTGCATCAGCAACGGCTCCTTCGGCATCTACTTTCCGAAATTCACCGGGACGATCTATGAAGTGCTGTCGGCGCCCGTGGCGATGACCGAGATCCTGCTCGGCTATGTCGGGGCGGCCGCCACCAAGGGTTTGCTGATCGGGCTGATCATTCTGCTGACGGCCAATGCTTTTGTGGAGGTGCGCATCGAGCATCCCTTCATGATGATCCTGTTCTTCCTGCTCACCGCCATCACCTTCAGCCTGTTCGGCTTCATGATCGGCATCTGGGCCGGTAATTTCGAGCAGCTCAACCTGATCCCGATGCTGGTCGTGCCGCCGCTGACCTTCCTCGGCGGCAGCTTCTATTCGATCAACATGCTGCCGCCCTTCTGGCAGGCAGTCAGCCATTTCAATCCGGTGCTCTATCTCGTCAGCGGCTTTCGCTGGAGTTTCTACGGGATCGCCGATGTCAATCCGCTGATCAGTCTGTCGATGATCACGCTGTTCCTGGCGATCTGCCTTGGCACGCTTGGGTGGATGTTCAAGACCGGTTACCGGCTTCGCAACTGAGGTGCAATTGCACGCAGGTGTTGAATTCGTACATCGACACGTATCGCCGTGATGCAAATGTGCAATGCATGGCTGTGCAATAGCTGAAATCTCAAGGAAGATTTTACCTATGGTGGCGTGATTTCGCGTTTACGTGTGGAAATCTTGCCTTGTCACGCTTCCGTCACGCGACAACCTTATCGTTAGTGTGCTTAATTAGCTTTGCGAAGCGAGGGGATCGCTAGCGTCTCCTTCACTTCTGTCTTCGGACGGCAGTGAAGATTCTACCGCCACTAGAATACGGACGCCGAGAATGATCAGACTGCAAATTTTGTTCGCTGTCGCGTTCATGGTCGCGATGTGCTCGCTGGCCTTTGCCGTCAGCTACAACCATTCGAAGGTGAGCGACAGCCACACGGGAAGCACCGGCTTTCTCTGGCTCTCGGCCTCGAGCTGATGCCTGCCGCCTTTTAACGTGCATATCTCTCAAGGATCGCGCCACCGAAGGCCGGCAGCAATCCGAAGATCAGAAGCTGCAGGGTGCCTTCGATCACGACAAGCCAGTTCAGCAGGAAAGCCGCCGCAAGACCCGCAGCGCAGCCGATGATGAACCTGCCATATCCCCGCATGTCGCTGTCCTCACCGGCTGCCTGATATAGCCAACAAAACTCAGTTCTGCGTCGGGCGGATATTGCCGACGCCGATCTCGCCTTCGAGCACGCCACGCTGCAGATCGCTGCGGCCATGCTCGATCTCGATGACGCTGTAGAGCTTGTCGTTGCGGAAGGCGCTGGCATTGATCGTCGTGACATCCTCGGCGGGCGCGGAGTCGATCTCCATGAAATCGAGCTCCCGGCTTGCCGCCACGATCCGCGCATCGCCTGCCGTGCGGGCCGCGACGATCACTTCGCCATGTGATGGCGCGTTCTGCCAGTTGGTGTCGGTGGGGGCTGCTATCGGCACCAGCCGATAGACGTTCAGCTCCTCGTCGCCTGTTGCATGCCCGTGCTCTCGGGCGGCATCTTCCATCTGCGCCTGGCTTTCGACGGATTGTCCGAAATGGATGCGGCTGACGCCATTGAAGGCATCCTTGCCGCCGGTTCTGACGGTATTCGACATGGTGATCTCCTATTCTTTGCGCTGGCAGCCGCTCACTTGGCATTGATGGTCGGCAGAAAGAGTTCGACCTGCCTGCGGCTATCCGTGTCAAGCGTTTCGACGCGCGCCTTCCAGAATGCAGCCGCCTCCGGGGTGTCGGTTTCCCAGCTGCGGGTGGACACGATGTTATCGTCCACCACCGCCCGGCGATGCCCGCCGAGACGCATATATTCGTCGGCAATGTCCTTGGTCCGGTTGTCCATGACGGCCTCCTTTCAAGGTTTGAACCCTGTCGGAGCGTGCAAGTTCCATGGATGTGCCGATAAAGGCGGGTCTCAATCCCGCAGCCGCAGCTCGTCCGTCTGCATCTGCATCGAGCCCAGCGTCTCCAGGAAGCTCATCCCGAGAAGGCTTTGGTCGAGTTTGCCGTCTTCGGCGACGCTGGCGGCGACGCCGGTGCGGGTGATGGGGCCGATGGAGACGCGGTCGAGGGTGACGGGTGCGGCGCGGGTGCGGCCGTTGGCGGTCATCACGGTCATCGAGTATTCGAGGTTCTCGGGAATGATGCCGATGCGTTCGGCGTCGGCATGTGAGAGCGCGACCATGCTGGCGCCGGTATCGACCAGCATCTGGATCGTCTGGCCGTTGACGGCGACATCGGCTTCGAAATGGCCGTTCAGCAGCTTGTGGAGGATGACCTCGCTGCCGCCCTCGCTGGTGGTGACGACGACGGCGCGGCCGGGCACGAGGCCGGCGAGCAACCGGTTGCCGACGCCCTGCAGATCCTGCCGGTAGAGATAGACAGTGGCGAGCGCCAGGATGATGACCAGCCAGATCATCAGATTGCGCATCGTCTCGCCGATATTGCGCCGGCTTGCCCATACGCCGGCGGACAGCATCAGCGCGATCGGCAGCAGATAGATCATGCGGCCGAAATCATCGGCTTCCATGCCCATGATCCGGTCATTGCCGTTGTTGAAAAGAAGGATTGCAAGACCGATGCCGATGATCAGCAGGAAGACCGTCAGACGGGTCATGCAGAGTGCCTCGCGTTGGTATTTTGCCGGCTATCGTTCTGTGTGAGGCCATCGAAGAGGCGGGCGGGGAGAATGGCCATCAGCCGGGCGCGCTCCGCATCGGAATAGCTCATCCAGGCGCCGATTTCCTCAATCGTGCGGCCGCAGCCCATGCAAAAGCCGATTGCGGGGTCCATCGAGCATACGTTGATGCAGGGTGTTTGCATGAGCGATATATCGTTGTTTCACAAGGCCATGGCAAGGGCGCAGAAGGCGGCGATCTCGGAAATCTGTTCGGCGGCGCCGAGCGTATCGCCGGTGTGGCCGTTCAGCTTGCGGCGGATGTAGAGGGTGAAGACGAGAACCGAAATGCCGGCCGCCAGCAGGCTGCAGACGAGCGGCAGCAGGCCCATGACCGGCCAGACGATCAGCGCTGCGAACAGGCAGCCGGAGACGACGGCGATATGCATGGCGCTTTCGCCGGGTTTGCCTGAAGATGCGGCGAGCCCGTCCGCCTTTGCCGGGGGCAGGCGGTGCCAATGCCAGACGAGCGCGGATCGTCCAAGGCAGGCGGCGACCGGGATCGCGAGTGCGGCTTCCATAGACGGGACTTCGCGAGCGATGGCGGCAAGCGCGGCGGCGCGGAGTGCCACGGAGAGGATGAGGGCGAGGGCGCCGTAGCTGCCGATCCGGCTGTCCTTCATGATCAGAAGGGCGTGATCCCGGTCGCGCCCGCCGCCGAGGCCATCGGCGGTGTCCGCCAGTCCATCCTCGTGGAGCGCGCCGCTGATGATGGTGAGCACGGCGATTGCCACGAGCGCCGCCATCAGGCGGTCGGCGCGCAGGCCGAGCAGTAGCAGAAAGATTGCGGCGGGGACGACGCCGATCAGCAGGCCGGCCAGCGGGAAAGCGCGTGCCGTACGGCTGAGCTTGCCGTCATCGCCGGCGAAGACGAAAGACGGCATGGGGATGCGGCTCAGGAACGCGACGGCGCGGGCGGTGTCGAGCGCATAGGCCTTGATGATCATGTCCCCCACTTCATGCATGGAAGCTGCGGCGCTTTTGGAGTTGTTCGCCTCTGCCGCTGGCTTTAAGAGAGTTGCGACGAAAGAAGCCGATTTGCTGCGAAAAGACAAGTTGGCCCCGGCATGCCGGGAGAAAACAGAATACAAGGAAGTCCCTTCATGAGCGTTTCAGGTCTGCCGTTCGACGATTTCCGCGCGCTGCTGCGCGAGCTGCCGGGTCCGGATGCCCGGGCGCTGGTTGCGGCCCGCGAGCGCGACGCGCAACTGACGAAGCCGCCGGGCGCGCTTGGCCGCCTGGAAGAAATCGCCTTCTGGCTCGCCGCCTGGACGGGCAGGGCACCGGCCGTAAACCGGCCGCTGGTGGCGATCTTTGCCGGCAATCACGGCGTCGCGCGCCAGGGCATCACGCCTTTCCCGCCTTCGGTAACGCAGCAGATGGTCGAGAATTTCGCGGCCGGTGGTGCGGCGATCAACCAGATCTGCGTCGCCTACGATCTCGGCCTCAAGGTCTTCGATCTGGCGCTCGATTACCCGACCGGTGACATCACCCAGGAAGCGGCGCTTTCCGAGCGTGACTGCGCCGCCACCATGGCCTTCGGCATGGAAGCGATTGCCGGTGGTACGGACCTGCTCTGCATCGGCGAGATGGGTATCGGCAACACGACGATCGCAGCGGCGATCAACTACGCGCTTTACGGCGGTTCGGCACGCGATTGGGTCGGCCCCGGCACTGGGTCGGAAGGCGAGATGTTGGAGCGCAAGGTGGCCGCCGTCGAGCGCGCCGTCGAGCTGCACCGCGATCACCTCAACGATCCGCTCGAGATCATGCGCCGCCTTGGCGGCCGTGAGATCGCGGCGATGGCAGGAGCAATCCTGGCTGCCCGCGTCGAGAAGATCCCCGTTCTGATCGACGGCTATGTCGCGACAGCGGCGGGTGCTATCCTGCAGGCTGCCAATCCATCGGCGCTCGACCATTGCCTGATCGGCCACGTTTCCGGCGAGCCCGGCCATCTGCGCGCCATCGAGATGCTCGGCAAGACGCCGCTTCTGGCGCTTGGCATGCGTCTCGGCGAGGGTACGGGTGCCGCACTCGCCGCCGGTATCGTCAAGGCTGCGGCTGCCTGCCATTCCGGCATGGCGACCTTCGCGCAGGCCGGCGTCACCAACAAGCATTGAGCGGACGCGTCGCGTTCAGCTTTGTGACAGGTTGATGACAGACGCTTGCGGCGCGGACCGGGAAACGGTATTCGCATTTTCACTGATGGACGGCGGCAAGACGCCGTCCGCGACCGCAAGACGAGGACGCCTTGGAGAAACCTGCCGTTCGTAAGCTGACAGGCGTCAGCCATTTCTTCGCCGCTGCGAGCTATTCCTGGGCGGGATTCCAGCGCCTGATCAAGGAATCGGCTTTCCGGCAGGAGCTGTTGTTCGGCGCCATGTCGCTGATCCTGCTGATCGCGGTCGGCGCGACGCTTGCCGAATTGGTGATCGCGGTGATCTTGCTGCTGGCGCTGTTTGCGGTCGAGGCACTGAACACGGCGATCGAAGAGGTCATCGACCGCATTTCGCCTGAAATCTCGATGGTCGGCAAGCATGCCAAAGACCTCGGCTCCTTCGCGGTGCTCTGCATGCTCGGCGCCTGTGGTCTCTACCTGCTGTTCACCGTCGGCAAGCATCTGATCGCGATCGTTTTCGCCTGACCTTAGGCGAAGCTCTTCCGCTTGCGTGAGACTGCATGCGCTTCCTCGACTGCGGGAAGGCTCTGCAATACGCGCTTGCCCGGCAGGATGGCGATGACTTCGGTGCCTTCGCGCAGCTTTGATTTCAGCACGAACTGACCGTCGTGCTTGGCAAGGATCGCCTGGACGATCGGCAGGCCGAGGCCGGTGCCCTGTTCGGCGCTCTTGATGGCGATGGAGCCCTGGCCGAAGGCCGAGAGCACGATCGGGATTTCCTCTTCGGGAATGCCGGGGCCATTATCCTTGATCGAGATGTACTGACCGCCGCCTGCCGTCCAGCCGACCTTGACGTGGATCTCGCCGCCCTGCGGCGTGAATTTGACGGCGTTGGACAGCAGGTTCAGCACGACCTGGCGCATCGACTTCTCGTCTGCCCAGACCGAGGGAAGCTCAGGCTCGAACTGCTGGCTGATGGTGATGTTCTTGCCGCTGGCGCGCAGCTGCACCATGCCGATGCAATCCTCGGAAATATCGAGCAGCGAAATCGCCTCTTCGGCGAGCTCGTACTTGCCGGCCTCGATGCGCGAGAGGTCGAGGATCTCGTTGATGAGGTTCAGAAGATGCTGGCCGGAGCGATGGATATCGCCGGTATATTCCTTGTAGGTCGGGTTGTTCAGCGGTCCCATGACTTCCGCGGACATCACTTCGGAGAAGCCGAGGATGGCATTCAGCGGCGTCCGCAGCTCATGCGACATGGAGGCGAGGAAGCGCGACTTGGCAAGGTTTGCCTCTTCGGCGCGGCGGCGGGCCTCGTCGGACATCGACTTTGCCACTTCGAGCTCGGCGATCAGGTCGTCTTTTTCCGACTGGAAGGACAGGATGCGCAGGTTCTGGCGGAACAGGCGGTCGCTGATATAGCCGAAGAAGATGACGGTCGTGGTGAAGAGCGCCGTGAGGCTGACTTCGAGCACGTCGCGGGAAATGCCGGCCTTGACGGCCAGCGCCAGCACGGCGGGGCTGAAGGTGATGAGCACCGACGGCGTCAGCATGAAATTCGACATTGCCGTGACCGACAGGGCAATGAGCAGCGTCGCACCCTTATAGAGGATGAAGCGGGAGGGCTCGCAGGTGGCGCAGCCCTGCAGCGCGAAGAAAGCCCAGCTAAGGCCGATCAGCAGCTGGCCGATCAGCAGGGCGCGGCGCCATTTGCGGGCGGATTCCGCCGTCATTTCCTGCTTGCGGGCGCGGCGGACGAGATAGACGTTGGCGGCATAGGCGACCAGCGTTGCGACGGCCCAGAAGAAAATCTCGGTGTCGCCGGTGAAATAGATGCCGAGGGCGGAAATGATGATGACGAACAGCGGCATCAGGGCTGCGCCCTGCGTGAATGCCGTCATATACATGCGAAGGACGTCGCGATCGAAAGCGGCGGTCGAGGAATGACCCGACTGCAAGCGCTCGCGTGTCTGCCGAACAGCCTTGGAGACAGGCTTGTTGCGGTGACTGCGGGACTTGTCGACGATAATCTTATCTGTCGATGTGCTTACGCCGTTACTCATCTGCACTTGATACTTGATCCGCGGATGGTTCCACCGTAACCGGCAAATCTTAAGAAGGTGTTTGCCATTTCTCTCAACGGTTTGTTTTTGAAGGAGGCGGAAGCGTGACGCGCGGTTTGAGGACGATTCGCGACGGCGTGACCGCCTTTGCGATGCTGGCGCTGATCTGGCTGATCGCCGCCAAGCTCAACAGCGATGCGGAGACGGTGCATAGCGGCGCATTCCATGCGGCCGATGGCGACAGCCTGGCGATCGGCGGCGAACGGATGCGGCTGAAGGGCATCGACGCGCCGGAGCTGGTGCAGAGCTGCCAGCGTGGCGGCAAGCCATGGGCCTGCGGGCGGGAGGCGCGGGATGCGCTGCAGCGGCTGCTCTCAGATGCCGCAACGCAATGCGGCGGCACGGAGCGCGATCAATATCAGCGGCTGCTGGTGATCTGCCGCAGCGGCACGCTTGATATCAATGGCGAGATGGTGAGAACGGGCTATGCCGTGTCCTATGGCGACTATTGGCGCGAGGAGGATGAGGCGAGGGGCAAGCGCTCGGGTCTATGGTCCGGGACATTCGAGCGGCCGCGGGATTTTCGCGATGACGAACGGCTGCATTCCGGCGGCATCGTCAGGATGATCGGGCAGGCAGTCGGATGGAACTGACGCTCGAAACATTGCAGGAGGAGATTGCCGCCTGCCGCATCTGCCGGGATGCGCCGCTCAATCCGGCAAAGCCCTTGCCGCACGAGCCGCGCCCTGTCGTCATCCTGTCGCGCACGGCGCGGGTGCTGATTGCCGGGCAGGCGCCGGGTCTTCGCGTGCATGAGAGCGGCATTCCGTTCAACGACGCTTCGGGAGACCGACTGCGCGACTGGCTGCAGGTCGACCGCGAGACCTTCTACGATGCAAGCCGTCTGGCGATCGTGCCGATGGGCTTCTGCTTTCCGGGATATGACGACAAGGGCAGCGATCTGCCGCCGCGCCGGGAATGCGCGCCGATCTGGCGGGAGAGGGCCATGGCGGTGATGCCGCAGATCGAACTTATCCTGACCGTCGGCCAATATGCGCAGAGCTGGCATATGGGCGCGGCGGCGAAGGGCAATATGACCGACACGGTCAAGGCATGGCGCGAGACGCTGTTTGCAAACCGCTCGCCCGCCGTCCTGCCACTGCCGCATCCGAGCTGGCGCAACAGCGGCTGGCTGAAACGCAATCCGTGGTTCGAGGAAGAGCTGCTGCCGGTGCTCAGAAGCAGAATAAAACTGCTTATAAACTGAAACAAAATTCTTTTCGCGTGCCGGAATCGCGGTATACAGAGAATATAATTCGAAAGGGCTTTCGCATATGGACCGTCTCGACCGTAAGATACTGCGCCTGCTGCAAGAAGATTCGACCCTTGCGGTCGCCGATCTCGCCAAGAAGGTCGGCCTTTCGACAACTCCTTGCTGGCGCCGTATCCAGAAGATGGAAGAAGACGGCGTCATCAAGCGCCGCGTTGCCATCCTCGACCCCGAGAAGGTCAATACCAAGGTCACGGTTTTCGTCTCGATCCGCACGGCGACCCATTCGATCGAGTGGCTGAAGCGCTTCTCGGAAGTCGTCGTGGAATTCCCCGAAGTGGTCGAGTTCTACCGCATGAGTGGCGATGTCGATTACTTGCTTCGCGTCGTCGTGCCCGATATCGCGGCCTATGACGCCTTCTACAAGCGGATGATCGCCAAGATCGAAATCCGCGACGTCTCCTCGGCCTTCGCTATGGAGCAGATCAAGTATTCGACGCAGCTGCCGCTCGACTACATGCTGCTCGACAGCGCCAAGTCCAACGAGGACTGAGCTATTTCAGCCGGGCGACGATCGCATCGATGGTCAGCTCGCGCAACGCATCCTTGCCGATCCATCTTGCCGTCTTGCCGGAACTCTCCGCAAGGCGGCGAGCGAGTTTCAGGGCAGGCGCATGGCACGCTTTGTTGCGCTTGCCGATAGTGCGCAGCGCCCAGTTGACGGCCTTGCGGACGAAGTTCCTCTCGTCGCCAGCGTGAGCCTCGATCAGCGGCAGCCAGACGAGAATTGTCTCGTCGGGATCCTTTTTGCGATGCACAGCCATAGCGGCGATCATGGCGAAGGCCGTGCGGCGCACGAATTCCCGATCATCGGCGGCAAAGCCTTCAATGAGGGCATCCAGACGCGCTTCGACGAAGAGGTCGGCGGCGGTATCGACGATTTCCCAGGAATGGAAGTCTTCGGCGAAGGCCTTGGCTTCATCCGCAGTCAGCCGCTTCGGTTCTGCGGTCATAAGGGCGAGCAGTCGTGCTTCCCTGATGCCGCTTTGCCAGAGCGCCAGGGCGCGCGGATGATCCTTCCTGGCGAGGCTCGCGATGCTCCGCAGTTGCGGATTGGATATCCCGAGTGCGTTGCCGGTGGCGATCCCGAAGCGGGCCATGCCGGCAATGCCGTCCTCGGAGCGCAGCGTCTGCAGATGCGCGATCAGGTCTGCTGCGCTCGAGGACGGGCCGATCATTTTTCCAGGCGGGCAAGGAGCGAGGACGTATCCCAGCGATTGCCGCCCATGGCCTGGACGTCGCCATAGAACTGGTCGACGAGCGCGGTGACCGGGAGCTTGGCGCCGTTGCGGCGGGCTTCGGTCAGGACGATGTCGAGGTCCTTGCGCATCCAGTCGATGGCGAAGCCGAAATCGTACTTGCCCTGGTTCATCGTCTTGTGGCGGTTCTCCATCTGCCAGGAGCCGGCGGCGCCCTTGGAGATGACGTCGACGACCTTCTCGATGTCGAGGCCCGCGCGCTTGCCAAAGTGGATGCCTTCGGCGAGGCCCTGGACGAGACCGGCGATGCAGATCTGGTTGATCATCTTGGTGAGCTGGCCGGCACCGGCCGCTCCCATCAGGCCGACCATGCGTGCATAGGCGTCGATCACCGGCTTGGCCTTCTCGAAGACCGCTTCATCGCCGCCGCACATCACGGTCAGCACGCCGTTTTCGGCGCCCGCCTGGCCGCCGGACACCGGTGCATCGATGAAATGGCAGCCCTTGGCCCGGGCGGCTTCGTCGAGTTCGCGAGCCACTTCGGCGCTTGCCGTGGTGTTGTCGATCAGGACGGCACCCTTCTTCATGCCTTCGAGAACGCCACCTTTGCCTGTTGTCACCGAGCGGAGATCGTCGTCATTGCCCACGCAGGTGAAGACGAAATCGGCGTCTGCGGCAGCTTCTGCCGGGGTCGGGGCGGACTTGCCGCCGAACTTTGCCGCCCAGTCGGCGGCCTTGGCGGTGGTGCGGTTATAGACCGTGACGTCATGGCCGCCCTTCGTCTTCAAGTGACCCGCCATCGGGAAACCCATGACGCCGAGACCGATAAAAGCGACTTTTGCCATATGCCAGATCCTTCTCCTGATGCTGCGGCATGATTAGCGGAAAGTGCGAAGGCTGGAAAGGCACCGCCGGCTGGCGGCGGTACGCCAACGCGGGAGCTGGAGAATAAAATTCTGCTGGAGCCTGGCAATCCGGTCAGGAAAATTTCCGCTGCGCGAAAACTCACAAATATAATTGTCGATCTAATTTATAGAGTTTCTCATTATCAGATCATCGCAACACCGGTGATGCGATCCGTATCGCCAACAAAGGGGAAAGCCATGATCTCACGCCGTCAGACCCTTGGTCTCTTCGGGGCCGCCGCAGCTGCCGCCGTCCTGCCGTCCATCAAGCCGGCGCGGGCGGCTGCAGCCACCGAGTTCCGCATCGGCTGGCAGAAGAACGGCGTGCTGGCGCTCGCCAAGCGGCGCGGCGCTCTTGAAGCGCGGCTTGCCGACAAGGGCATTTCCGTCAGCTGGTCGGAATTCACCTCGGGGCCGCCGCTGCTCGAAGCGCTCGGGGCAGGCGCTCTTGATTTCGGCGCGACCGGTGACGTGCCGCCGCTCTTTGCGCAGGCTGCAGGCGGTCACCTCTATTATGTCGGAACCTATCGCGGCAGCCCGGCGGCGTCGGCGATCCTGGTGCACAAGGATTCGCCGATCCAGAAGCTTGAGGATCTGAAGGGCGCCAAGCTAGCCTTCAAGCGCGGCTCCAGTGCCCATAACATCACCGTCAAGGCGCTGCGCAAGGGTGGCTTGACTATCGATGACGTCCAGGCGCTCGATCTGGCGCCGCCGGATGCCGCTGCCGCCTTCAAGACCGGCAGCATCGATGCCTGGTCGATCTGGGATCCCTATCTCGCCATCGCCGAAGCCGATCCGCAGACCCGCGTGCTGACGACAGCAGAGGGGCTCGTCGATTCCTATAGCTTCTTCCTCGCCAATCAGGACTTCACCGACAACAACGGCCAAGTGATCGTCGATGTGATCGACGAGCTCGCCAAAGTGGGCAAGTCGGCGCAGGGCAAGCTCGATGAGACCGTCAAGGAGCTTTCCGAGATCACCGGTGTTCCCGCCGATGTGACGCGCATCACCCTCAGCCGCCCGGGCGCCGATCTTGGTGCCGTGACGACGATCACCGATGGCGCAGCCGCCTACCAGCAAGCCTTGGCCGACGAGTTCTACGCGCTTGGTATCGTGCCGAAGAAACTGACGACCGGCGATATCGTCTGGCGCCCGAAGGCCAGCTGAGCCGTATTTCACGAAAGGACAATTTGATGAGTTCCAAACCAATCGATTTTCTCTGGTTCATCCCGACCTCCGGCGACGGCGCCTATCTCGGTTCGTCCGACCAGACGCGTGCGCCTGAGATCGGCTACATGACGCAGATCGCCCAGGCAGCCGATCGCCTCGGCTTTTCCGGCGTGTTGCTGCCGACAGGCGTTGCCTGCGAGGAATCCTTCGTCACGGCGGCGGCGCTTTCGCAACATACGGAGAAGCTCAAGTTCCTGGTGGCGATCCGTCCCGGCACGGCGTCTCCAGCCTATTACGCACGTCTGGCGACGACGCTCGACCGGGTCTCGAACGGCCGCGTTCTCCTGAACATCGTCGTTGGCGGGAGCCCGGCCGAACTTGCCGGCGACGGCATTTTCCTGCCGCATGACGAGCGCTACGACCATGCCAACGAGTTCTTCGATGTCTGGGAAGAGCTGCTGGAGAAGGGCGTTGCCAGCATCGACGGCAAGCACATCAAGGCGACCAATGCACGCCTCGGCTTCCCGTCCTACCAGAACCCGCGCCCGCCGCTCTATTTCGGCGGCTCCTCCGATGCCGGCATCGACTTCGCCGTCGGCCGCGTCGACAAGTATCTGACCTGGGGTGAGCCTCCGGCACAGGTCGGGGAGAAGATCGAGCGCGTGCGCGCGGCTGCCGCCAAGAAGGGCCGCGAGGTCAGCTTCGGCATCCGCCTTCATTTCATCGTCCGCGAGACGGACGAGGAGGCGTGGGCGGCCGCCGACCGGCTGATCTCGAAGCTCGACGATGCGACGATCGAGGAAGCGCAGCTTCGCTTTGCCAAGGAGTCCGACTCCGTCGGTCAGGCGCGGATGGCGGCGCTTCATGGTGGCCGCCGCGACAAGCTGGAAGTGTCTCCAAATCTCTGGGCCGGTGTCGGCCTGGTGCGGGCGGGTGCCGGAACGGCGCTGGTCGGCTCGCCGAAGACGGTTGCGGCCCGGCTTCGCGAATATCAGGAGCTCGGCATCGAGACGGTGATCGGCTCCGGTTACCCGCATCTGGAAGAGGCCTATCGCGTTGCCGAACTGCTGTTCCCCGAGCTCGGTCTCGGCCAGCCGGAGCAGCGTCATGGTCTGCGCAACGATTTCGGAAACAAGCAGGTGTTCGGTGGCGGTAGCCATGGCGGTAACTTGAAAGTCGTTTCAGGGTCCTGATCCGCGGAAGCGAGGAGATGAGCATGTCGGTATTCGAAACGCCATTCACACGCGTTGCCTCGGGGCAAGCAAAGCGCCTGACGGTTCTGCCCTGTTGCCTTATCTCCTGCCGGTGACAATCGTCATCTGCTGGCAGGTCGCTTCGTCGGCCGGGTTCATTTCCTCGCGCATCATGCCGTCGCCGGCCGATGTCGCCGTCGCTTTGTGGTCGACGACGATCTCTGGCCAGCTGCCACATGACGTCTTGGTCAGTGCGGGGCGCGCCTTTGCGGGCCTGCTGGTCGGCGGCGCGATCGGCTTCCTGCTCGGCATTGCCAACGGCGTTTCGAAGGTCTCGGAGCAGCTGACCGATACGACACTGCAGATGCTGCGCACCATCCCGCATCTGGCGATGATCCCGCTGGTCATCCTGTGGTTCGGGATCGGCGAGGAATCGAAACTGTTTCTCACCTCGCTTGGCGTGCTCTTCCCCGTCTATCTCAACACCTATCATGGTGTGCGCAACGTCGATCGCGATCTCATCGAGATGGGCCGCGTCTATGGCATGGGCAGCTGGACGCTGTTTCGCAAGGTGATCTTTCCGGGCGCGCTGCCGTCGATCTTCGTCGGGCTGCGCTATGCATTGGGGATCATGTGGCTGACGCTGATCGTCTCGGAATCGATCGCTGCTTCCTCCGGCATCGGCCACATGGCAAACAATGCCCGCGAATTCATGATGACTGATGTCGTGGTGCTGGCGCTGGTGATTTATGCGGTGCTCGGCAAGCTTGCCGATGTCGTCGCCCGGGCGCTGGAGCGGCGGGCGCTCACCTGGAACCCGATCTATCAGAAGTAGGAGCTGGCTATGAGCGTAATCACCCATGAACGTTTCCACGGCTCCATCGAGCCGGATTATGCGGCGCACGGCGAAAAGCCTGCGACACCGCCAGCGGGGGCGGCATCCATTACCCTGACCGGGCTGGAGAAAAGCTTCGGCGGCAACCGCGTGCTGCGCGGTATCAATCTGCATATTCCGGCCGGTCAGTTCGTCGCCGTCATCGGCAAGAGCGGCTGCGGCAAGAGCACGCTGCTGCGGGTACTGATGGGCCTCGATCAGCCGAGCGCGGGCAGCATCCGCTTCGGGACCGCTGATGGCAGCGGCGAGCGGCCGAATGCGCGCATCGTCTTTCAGGAGCCGCGGCTCTTGCCCTGGCTCAGCGTCGCGGAGAATGTCGCGGTCGGTCTCGGCGATGGGATCGACAAGCGTCTGGCGCTCGCCGAAGCAGCGGCCGTGCTTTCCGAAGTGCAGCTGGCGGAGAAGGCGAAGGAGTGGCCGTCACGGCTCTCAGGCGGTCAGCGGCAGCGTGTGGCGCTGGCTCGTGCGCTGGTCAGCAAGCCCGGCGTTCTCGCGCTTGACGAGCCGCTCGGCGCGCTCGACGCCCTGACGCGGATCAGCATGCAGGAACTGATCAACCGCGTCTGGCACGAGCTCGGTTTCACGACGGTTCTCGTCACCCACGATGTCAGCGAAGCCGTGCATCTGGCGGACCGGGTGATCGTGCTGGAAGAAGGGCGGATCGCGCTCGATGTCGTCATTCCCCAGCCGCATCCGCGCCGGCATGGCAATCCGGAACTTGCCGAGCTTGAGGGCCGGCTGCTCGGCGCCATTCTCGGCGCCGGACGCTGAGCGTCTCAGTGGACGCCGCCGGCCTCGCGCTTGAGGAATGCCTCGAAACTGTCGAGGCCAAGCTCGGTGCCTTGGCGGCGCATTCCGTCATCGGGGTAGCCATCGAGGAAGACGACCTGCTCGGTGAACAGCATGCGGGTGCCTGCCGCTGATGGCTCGAAGGTGACGGTGGTGAGCGACACGGAAATCCTGGTTTCGCCAAGCCGCATCTCATAGGCGTAGACGATCCTGATGTCCTCGACGACATCGAGATAGTGGGCGTCATAGGCATGCAGCAGGCCGTCGCCATCGGCCGTGTAATTGCGCTCACTGCCGCCGGGGCGAAAATCCAGGCGGTATTCCAGCGTCTTCCAGTCGCCATGGCAGGCAAACCATTTCTGTTTCGAGGCCGGATCGGCCCAGGCGCGGAAGGCGCGCTTCGGGTCGGCCTTCAGCTGCCGCTCGATGGTGAAGGTCGTGTGGACGGCGGAGCCGGGGCTTGCTGGTGTCATGCTCAAGGCGTGGGTTCCTCTTCGGCAAGAAGCTGGTCGAGACGGTCGAAGGCGGTGTTCCAGCCGGCCTTGCGCTCACCGATCCATCGCTCGAGCTCGGCGAGCCGCTCCTGGCGCAGCTGATAGGTGCGCACACGGCCGGTCTTGGCGGATTGTACAAGGCCGCTCGTCTCAAGCACGTTCAGATGTTTCATCACCGTCGGCAGCGCCATCGGGAAGGGGGCGGCAAGCTCCATCACCGAGGCGGGACCGAGGCCGAGACGGTCGATCATGCCGCGGCGGCTGCTGTCTGACAGCGCGTGGAACATCCGGTCGAGAGAGATGGCATCGATCGTCATTCGGCGGGCATCGCCTTGCGGATCGCCTCAGGCAGCTGGTGCTTGTAGGGATAGAACTTGAAATAGGGCAGCGCTTCCTTCAGTACGCGGGCGAAGGAGGGGCGGTGGACGAGCCGTTCGTAATAGGCGGACAGCTTCGGCCGCTCCGCGCCGAAGGGAACGAGCGTTTCGCTGTAGAACAAGGCGGGGGCTGCGGCGCAATCGGCCATGGTAAAACTGTCGCCGGTGATCCAGAGGCTGTTTGCCAGCTGCCGCTCGATCATGTCATAGGCCATGGCGAGCGTGGCGCGCGCCTCGCTCTCGCCCTGCGGATCCTTGGCATCGGCGGCGCGCATCTTGTCGGCAACGATCCTCTGCATCGGCGTCTGGATATAGAGATCGAAGAAGCGGTCCCAGAGGCGCACCTGAAGGGCACGGTCCGGATCCAGCGGCAGCAGATGCGCTTCGCCCGGATAGTGCCGGTCCAGATATTCGATGATGATGCTGGTTTCCGGAATGGTGCTGTCACGCGCCTCATCCCGCAGGATCGGCATCTTGCCGACCGGCCAATAGCGGAAAAGCTCGGCCCGCGAACCCTCATCCGAGAGATCGACCAGCCGGTCCTCGAACGGCGTGCCGTTCTCATAAAGCGCGATCAGAACCTTGTGGCAGAAAGAAGCGAGCGGATGTCCGTAGAGCACGAGCGGCATGGGCATGGCCTTTCAGCTGTTGGAAACTTTGCTGAAAGGCTAAGTATCAGGATGTGGTGGTTGTGGCAAGGGATAGTTTGCTGAATGGGTAACTATCGGGTTGGCTCTGTTTCTTGTTCCGGTGCCGGAGGTCGAAGGATGAACGAGGTGTCCATGCGCTTCGAGCGGTCTCCGAGGTCATCGGACATTTCCTGCCAGATCCGGCGAAGGCGTCTCACATGGAGGTCATCTGCGATCCAGCCCATCAGATGTTCCATACAGCGCTTGGTTGTTGGAGGATCGGCGGTGATTGTGGCGCAGGCCCAGACGCAATAGGCGTCGACGCCAACGGCTTCAATCTGGGGAGCGGCGTCTGCTTGTGTCTGCTTATTGACCAGCGGCTGGATACCGCTGATTTCGCCAATCTTCCGCATGGTGTTTGTGGCAGCAAAGAGCACACCGGCATAGATCTTGTCGAACTCGTCCGGTCCCTCGCTTACTCGCCATTTGCGCTCGTCGAAGCTCCGGAAATCAAACGATCTTTCCAGATCGAAAACGGTTCTAATGTTCATCTGCTTCAGCAGCAGAAACTTGTCGACACCTAGGATGTTGCAAAGCTGAGCCTGCCCAACCCAATCGATGGTCTGATAGATTCCATAGGGTGATTCGACGTGCAGCATGATGGGATTGTAGGTCGCCAAATTCTGGACATCGTAGATGCCGCATTCTTCGAGGCGAAAGCGCGTCGAATAGTCGATACCATCGATGATATCCAGCGGCGTCAAGCGCGTAACCGCATTGAAGCGGTCGTCGTCCATCTTGATCCAGGCTATCAGCGACTGCATCTTCAGCGCCAGAAACTTGGTTGCGCTCTGCGGCAAAAGCCCGAGAAGCGGCGCGAGAGCCATCCAGATCCACGGCACATCGCCACACTGACGCACGGTAGAATCAGCGCCAGCGATCAGAGCCTCCAGAGCCTTCGATGGGTCTTCGAATGCCTCGTAGAGGAAGATCACGATGATGACGGAAGCAAAGATTTCGACCGTCTGCCAGAGGAAGGTGTAGGCGGAAAGATCGAAGACTGCGAGACTTCGAACGAATTGGCGCGATGCCGCAATGAAGGCGCCGGCAAATGCGAGTGAGCCTACAATCTGCAATTGGCCGTTGACACTGCCTTCTGGACAACAGGCCGCGGCATCGCCGGCTATGGCGCAGACCCGCGCGCCCGACGCCGCCAATATCTCGAAGCCGTTTGCGATGACACGGAAGAGATTGAGGAAGCCAAAATAGCATAGCGCGGCAAAACCGGCAGAGGCGGCGAGGAGCCTGTAGTCGCCGAGATTCCCGAAAACTCGTGAGGAGCGGATGCGGCGCTCTATCTCCTCGACAAGCTCGACCGAGTTCGAACGAGAGAGTTTGTAGTCGGGTTCGCCAAGGTCAGCGAGGTATTTGGCGGTGACCAGTTCAAGTGATGGATTGCTTGCGGGTTCGAGCCCTGGCGCGGATGTGGACGAACGTTTGTCTCGCGTGGTCGGATAGGAAAGAACGAAGTCGGCTATGAGACGCAGCCTGCGGACTCTTATCTCATTCCGGCAATAGATCAGCAGGACCGGAACGAACAGCGCCAGAAGGAGCGCTGCCCAGCTCATCGGCGCGATCAAGCTGCCTATCGCATCAAAAAGGCCGAGAATGCCGGCCTTCTCCCAGACTGCATATAATTCGGCAAACATCGGCGCTCCCCCTTGCGAGGAAGCTTTCACCCTTTCATGCGCGACGTCCACCAACGACATAAACGCATAAGTTGTGATTGGCTTTGACGACTATCCCGCAAACTTCGCGATCACCAGATGGCCGGGGCTCGGTTCGCCTTCCTGCATGCGCACGTTGATGCCGGTCATTTCCACGAGCTCGAAGCCGGTCGCGGTCAGGCGTTCGCGGATGTAGCTTTCTGCGTGGAGGAAGCGCTGGTGGGGGCCGACGGCGTAGGGGCGGGCGTCGGCTTGCGGCAGGCTTTCGGAGGAGAAGATGAACAGGCCGCCGGGCGTCAGGTTTTCGGCGGCGCCGAAGAACAGCGGCTCGAGGGCGCCGAGATAGGGCAGGACGTCGGTGGCGGTGATCAGGTCGAAGGCGTCCTCGTCGTTGTCGTCGAGGAAGTCCTCGACTTCGGCAACGAACAGCGTCTCGTAAACGTCCTTCTCGTGGGCGATCTCGACCATGTTTTCGGAGATGTCGATGCCGGTCATGTCCTCGCAGAGATCGCGCAGCGTGCCGCCGGTGAGGCCTGTGCCGCAGCCGAGGTCGAGCATGCGCTTGAACGGGCCGAGCTTCAGCTCCTGCAGGCGCTGGCGCACCATCATCGGCACGTGATAGCCGAGCTGCTCGACGAGCACGTCCTCGAAGACCTCTGCATGCTGGTCGAAGAGGGTTTCGACATAGGCGTCGGGGGCGCGCACCGGCGTCTCGCCGCGGCCCATCGAGGCGATGCGGACGGCGGCGCCGCCGTGATCCTCGGGGTCGATCGCCAGCACTTCCTCATAGGCCTTCACGGCCGCGTCGACGTCGCCAGCCTTTTCCAGCGCAAGCGCGCGGTTATAGGCCTCGGCCAATGCCTCTTCGTCGATCTTCTTTGCCATGCCGGTCCACCTTTTCGTTGTCACGCAAGCCTCTAAGGCGGTGAGGCCGCTTTGGCAATGGCGGGCGTTGCCGGCCGGCCTTCAGTGGATGACGAATTCGCCGCGCAGTGCGCGCCATTCCGTTGCCGAGATCAGCTTGCGGTGGATGTAGCGGACGGAGTGCAGCGGGCCGTCGAGCTTTTCCTGCCAGAATTTCAGGAAGCCGCGCATTTCGGGGAAATCGGGAGCGAGGTCGTATTCCTGCCAGATGTAGGTCTGCAGGATCGCGGGATGATCCGGCATGCGATAGAGGATCTGCGCCGTCGTCAGTCCATAGCCCTGCAGCTGCTTTTCCATGTCCTTGTTCATGTGCATCTCGCTTTCGTTCCCACTACCGCTTATTAGCGGCAGATAAAATGGAAACACGGCGCGGTTAACCGAAGCTTGACATGCAGCGGGCAAAAGAACCATTCATTTTTGTTTGATTTCAATAGTTTGGCAGCATCCCGCAGGGAGTGCTGCCAAACCTGTCAGCGCTGCAGGTGGCGCGTCAGACGGCGCTCGATCCAGTTCCAGAAATGGCGGAGCGCTTCGACCATCGTCAGGTAGAAGATCGCAGCCCAGAGATAGGTCTGGTAATCGAAAGTGCGAGAGAAGGCGTAGCGGGTTTCGCCCATCAGGTCGAAGACGGTGATGATGGCGACGACGGCCGAGC
>Ga0209025_1002481_pt1 | contig 19387 bp, 26 predicted proteins | sample AraplaMF_Col_mLB_FD_184256 | JGI IMG/M metagenome (GOLD analysis project Ga0209025, IMG submission 184256) | Arabidopsis root microbial communities from the University of North Carolina, USA - plate scrape MF_Col_mLB (SPAdes) (version 2) | ecosystem: Host-associated > Plants > Roots > Endosphere... | reverse complement strand
ATAACTAAATGGATCGCGCTATTCTTTTAATGTTAGCTAGTATTTTAGCAGGTTTTGCTTTATTAAGAATTCCTTTAGAAGGTACTTTCTTAGCAAGTTTAGAACCAGTAACTACTATAATTGGTATTTTAGCTGTTGTAATTTTCTCTCTTGTTCTAATCTATAAAGGTTTTATGTCATTACTGGGTAAATAAAAATTTTTTAATACCCAAGGAATCAACATATATATGGACTTATTTTACTTTATACCACCTGTATCTTTGGAAATCAAAGGTACAGGTTATTTTTATTTACACTTTGTTATGATTAAAAAGTTTAATAGAGTATCAAACATGTTAATAATCTTAGCTTTACATTCTACAAAATTCCTTGCCATTCTCAACTGAATAGTAATTATTCCACATTTAATTCCTCACACCAAAAAAGCAACATATATTTGTTGCTTAGTTACTCAAATAATATAATCCATCACATCTTCGTCTTCTATCTTCTCATCCGTTTCAATAAACCCTATGGTTTTATAAAAGTTAATGGCTGCTTTATTTTCTGGAACGACTGAAAGACGTACTCTTTGGCAGTCCTCATGTTGCGTGGATATATTCTCAATTATTTTTCTCATTGCCTCTTTTCCATAGCCCTTACCTTGAAATTGCTCACCAATCATAAACCTTGGAACCCAGTGACGATCATACGGTTCATTTTCTGGGATATACTCTACTGCTAACAAACCAATTACAATATCTCCATCATAAATCACATAAGGTGTAAATTTCCGATCTACATATGCCCAAGCAATCGTAGCAATATTTCTAGCAACAAATTGCTTCTGTTCTTCTGCTACTTCTAGTTTTACACATGCCCTAATATTTTCCTGCGTAACTGGTCGAATTTGAATGTTATGACTCATTTCTCTCACCCTTTCAAATCATGATTCGATAAAAGTGATAAGAATTCCTTGAAAACAAAAGAAAAAGCTAACGATTTGTTAGCTTTTCGTAAATCGTACTAATATTTGTATTGAAATGAACAATTAGGAAAAATAGTAACAACTCAATCATCACGCCAATTGGAGGTACGACTACTTTTAAATTCAAAATAAATAAGATTGCGAGAATCCCTACTAATAAAGTAATATGTTTTAAATTCAAATCTGATCTATTATTCTTACATTTTTGGAAAACAAAAGAAGTAGATAAATAATAAATCAATACAGAACTGAATACAAAATAAATCATATATGTATAATTCACTTCATTTACATACATTAATTTAATAGATGCTGCAATCATGCTTAGAGACATTAAAATAAATAAATGCCCATAAACAATGGTCTGTCCTGCCCTTTTAGCATGTTTGTTAACCTTACGTTCGATGTTATGAAAATAATGCAACCAGATCAAAATAATAAAAATAAACGTAATAATTGAAAAGAAAATTGCATGCCAACTACCACTTAATGGTTGTAATATTGTAATCGTGCTAATGACGGATTCACCAAATAAAATTAAAGTAAATAATGCAAAACGTTCAAGTAAATGAGCCGTATTAGTCGGTGCTTTTACCAAATACTTACGCCCTAAAATTGGAACAATAACGTCAACTAATATCCCTGCATATAATACCGCGTACCTCGTCCATGAGTCAAAAAACAATGACAGAAATGATATGAAAATCCCAATCCAAAAACGCGTTCCTAAGTACATAGCTACCTTTCTTCTATGACCATTTTCAATTTTCAACACGCGAAGATATTGTATAGCTGTTATCGCTCTGATTCCAATATAACCAATCAGAAATGAAACATAGTATTGATCAAAATCCACTGATAAGCTCGATACCAAAATGAGTACAAAAAACATTTGAAGAACCATAAAAATCCGCTGATTCACATAGTCCTTTCCGAACCGATTTGTAAACATGGTTTGACCAGTCCAAGACCACCATATTGGAATGAACATTAAGATAAATTTAAACAAATATTCTGGATGTACTGATCCATCTTCTACGTGGAGTAGTACATGTGTTGAAGTCGTTACAGCTGAAACAAATAGTAAATCATAAAATAGTTCTAGCCACGTTACTTTTTTCTCTTCCACCGTTTTTCATTCCTTTCTAGAAACATACATTATTGCTAATTAAGTATGCGTTAGTTAATTACAACTACAGGTCGCTCCCTTTCCGTGGGGCGTGGAGCTAAAGCCTCGGTTCCACAGGAGTCTCGCACCTTCCGTTGTAATCAACTTCTGTCTTTACCATTCATATTTGAAAAGCAACAATCTTTTTAAAGAGCATTTTTTAGAAAAGTCATCATGTATATACCTATGAAACAAAAATTGCTGACATTTTTCACCTCTATCTAAAAAAATCAATGCTTTTTCCTTTTTGATCAATATAGGCTACATTATAAAAATCTTCAATTGGTAGTTTAGGGTCAATTTTCTCTATAAAATAAAAAAACGGTGTTTTAGGAACTAAGATTTGAATATTTTTTTTAGATTGTAATTCACTTTCATTGTTAAACTCCTTTTTTGATATTAATATCATTTTAATTTTGCCGTTAGCATTTTCTCCTTGAAATACCCCATAACTTCCTTTGTTCGTTTTGATTTTTCTTGATCTGAACCAATTTTTATCTCCAACTGATCCGTACTCACATCTTTTAATTTGATATTTCTGATTCGGCCCCTCGACCAACTTACAATATCCTTCATACAAACGATTCACCTGAACAAATACTATAGCCGTATCGGTTTCTGAAATTTCTTGAACATCTCTAACTAAATAGTTATGATCATTTCTATTCCAATCAGAAATGATTTCACCTAACTTTGGAGAATTAAGAGAAATCTTGAAGTTTTCGAGATATCTCTGATATTTGACTTTTTGATAGATCCAAATACTGATTAATATCATTGAAATAAGTATCAACCCTAAGAATATTCTTTTTGGCATATTTCTTCCCCTTATCACTTTCAAACTAACTCTAAGACCATCATTCTTTTATTCAACTGATATGAATTATATAATTCTTTGTTTTTTACTTATATTCCTTTTATAAACAAAAAAACGAGTCACCTTAAGCAACTCGTCTGTTTTTAAAAAAAATAACCGAAAAAGAATAATTCAGAAACTTACTGACGTTTTTAAGATTTCCTTAACACTAGCTGCCAAGTTACATCAAAACAATCAGTAACCCATGTTACCTTACTAAAATCATACATTTCTACTGGCCCCATGAGTACTTGCCCATCACCCTTCAATCCATCAAAGATTACATCGAACTCTGCTTCGTCATTGCATTCTATGTAAAATGAAACAGCCCAAGTAAATTTAGGACAAGATTCTTTTTCCATATCCAAAACCATAAAAGTCTGTCCTAAAATTTCAATGATGCCATTCAGGATTTTCCCCTCTTCACCTCGGTCTTCTTTTGTAATTCTTCGAAGTGAAACGATTTTTGAATTCGGAAAAGTACGTACATAATAATTCATTGCTTCTTCCGCATTGCCGCTAAACGTAAGAAATGGAGTAATCCTTTGCTTTGAAATAGATGGTATGACTTGTTCAGCTGTCATTTGAAGCCCTCCAAACAATTTGTAATAACCTCATTATAGAACGTAAATTTTCTTATGTAAAAGAGCGTAGAGATTTTTTCTTTCTTTAGCGTTGATTAACAGAAAAAGGAATAACCAAAATTCAGCAACAAGTCCGATTTCTAAATAATATTGAACTTTTAGTACAGTAAAGAGTTGTGTATTCGAAAAGCTTTTTAAGAAAAAAATTGGATAGCCAATGATGACTATCCAAAAAAAGTGTATAAGTTTTCGTTAATTTTATGCTTCTACTACATTTGGCTGTTGATAGACTTCATTTTCGAATTCGCCTGTCGCCTTACTTGTTAGAATTCCAGATGTCATTGCCCCACTAACATTTAATGCTGTACGGCCCATGTCAATTAAAGGTTCAACTGAGATTAAAAGACCTACGATTGCAATTGGTAGATTCATAACTGATAGTACGATTAGAGCAGCAAAAGTTGCTCCACCGCCGACACCTGCCACACCAAATGAACTAATCGCCACTATTAAAATAAGAGAGATGATAAATGATATACTTGTAGGATCAACTCCAGCTGCTGGAGCCACCATTACAGCTAACATCGCTGGATAAACCCCTGCACATCCATTTTGCCCTATTGAAAGACCAAATGAACCAGCGAAGTTTGCAATACCTTCAGAAACACCAAAATCTTTTGTTTGTGTCTTGATTGTCATCGGTAGAGTTCCAGCACTTGTACGTGACGTAAAGGCAAATGTTAAAGTTGGTAATCCTTTTTTCACATAATGTAAAGGGCTTAATTTTGCAAATGATAGTAGCAGTAAATGTACAATAAACACTAAAATTAATGCCACATATGAAGCCACTACAAACTTACCTAATTTGACAATTGCATCATAATCACTAGTTGCTGCAACTTTTGTAATGATTGCTAGAATGCCATATGGTGTTAAACGAAGAATTAATGTTACAACTCTCATGGTAATCGCATATATAGTATCAATAATTTTCGCGAAGAATTCAGCATGCTCCGGATCTTTTCGTTTTACACCTAGGTAAGCAATTCCTACAAATGCTGCAAATATAACAACTGCAATTGTAGATGTAGCTCGGGCACCTGTTAAATCTAAAAATGGATTACTTGGAAATAATTCAAGAATTTGTTTTGGAATTGTCATATTTTCTACTGCCACAACACGATCCTGTAATTCTACATTTCTAGCATTTTCAGCATCACCTGCAGTTAACTCAATTCCATCAAGTCCAAATCCTAATGCTGTACCAATTCCAACTGCTGCCGAAATAGCAGTCGTTCCAAGTAATAATCCTATTACAAGGAAACTAATTTTCCCGATATTTTTTGTTAATTTTAATTTTGTAAATGCTCCGACAATCGAAATGAAAACCAATGGCATGACAATCATTTGTAATAGTTTTACATAGCCACTACCAACAATGCTAAACCAATCAATTGTTCCGACTGTAACTTCGTGCTCCGTTCCATAGATTAGATGAATAATATATCCAAAAATAAGACCTAAACCTAATCCTATGAATACGCGTTTTGAAAAAGACACATTCTTTTTTTGCAATAAATATAAACCAAACATAAGTAATAATAATACCGCGACATTCACACTAATATAAAATGTGTTCATTCTTTCCCCTCTTTTCTGTAATTAGTCTATTTTACGAAATTTTAATCCAAGTATTCACATAAATCAAGTAGGAATTTATTTTTTTTTATTATTATTACTTTTATGATGATTAGAATGCAGATATGCTTCTAAACATCTTTCTATGAAAATTCATTTAGACAACAAAAAATAGCGATACACCAGTGATCTTAAACAAATAGTTTTAGGTAATAAAAAAGGACCTTCAATTGAAGATCCTCCTAACAACCCCAAGGTTATTTTAATAAGTCTAGTTTTGTAAAAGAAATTTAATAGGTATTACATATACTAAGTAAATATGGCATAAAAATAATTTCTTTATCATTTGAATCTGCTATTAGGAATCTATCAATTACCTTTTCCCGTTTTGCAGAATCATAGTAAGAAGTAAATATTCTGAAGCAGCCCATAAAATGGACATGTAAATTATGATATATGGTTTGCAAATTAGACCTTGAATACTATAAGAATACCTACATCATTTGATTTGCGATATTCGTAACATATTGTTTAACCTGTTCAGACGTACCATTATTTGCTACAAAGGCAAGTTCATAATAAAAACCAGCTTTTTCAAAAACAAGTGTATTCTGGATCAAACTTTTTTCAAAATCATCTGCATCTACTTTTTCCGTTTTATCAAGTTTATACGAAACGCCGAAAGATGAAGAAATTTCCTTATATGTACCCCTGACGCCATCTTTTAGTTGGACAATTTCATTTGGTTCTTCTGATTCAATATCAGGTTCGAGCTCTGGTTTGTAATTATAAATCGTTACATTCATGGCAAAGAATTTTGATTTATTAGAATGGGAAAGAATATAGGTCACATTCAATCTCTTACCATTATGACCAACATCACTTATGTACAATGATTCAATTGGTTTTATCTTAAACGGTAGTTGTTTAGGAATTTTTATTTTAAATGGAAGTGCCTCTAACCCTTCTTCTAAAGTAGAAGATTCATATGTTATCGGAATCATCTTTCTTTGTTCCTTTGTAAGACGTGATTGATCACTCTTTTTTAATTTAGAAGTATCTAATGTATTTTTCTCACGTTTCTCACAACCAAAAGGAATGATAAGTAAAACCAATAATAGTATTAAAAATTTTTTCATTTGTATTCTCCAGTTGTATGTATAAGTCTTATATTTTATTTTGTCTAAGAATTAAAGAATTTAAATTTACTAGGTGACTTTGATGTTTAATAATCTAGTTTTAGAAACCATTCCAGCACTTTCTAATGTTTGTTTTGAATGGACATTATAATACCAACAGCCACAGATTGAATTCAAATGATTATCATAACACCATTCTTTCAAATGATGAATCATCGTTCTACCAATCCCTTTTTTTCTATACTGTTCATTTGTAAACATGCCGATACTTGCATATCTATCTAGTAACTTACTTCTCTCTACTATTCCAATCCCAATTAGTATGTTTCCTTCCACTAATGTGAATATTTGTTTGTTTTCAATACGATCCTCTAATTCATCTATGAAGTCCTGACAAACTTCCTTTATTTTCTTTGCATCGTTCTTGACAGCGACTCTGAGATCTCCGTTCTTATATAATTTCTCTTTCGGAATTTCCACTTTATTATCTTGAAAAAAGTAAGCTTGTTTTTCGATTTTATAATCATGATCTAATACCATGCTTAAAAATAACTCGTCGCATGTTGGAACCATTATGGATTGAACCGAATTATCCTCAAGAACATGATTAAAGATTTTTTGCGAAACATGATAATAAGGCAAGCCTAAATAAAATTGTGTAAGGCACTGATTTTTATGAATCGCATAGTAACCTATGACTTTAGAGCTGTCACAAATTGAATAAAATGTAGATTGAATAATATGGTCCTCTAAAAAGGAATCAATAGGAGAACTAAGTTTTTTTACATATTCCGAGATTAAATGTTCAACATCACTTAGAGTACATTCTTTAAAATTAAAATTCATGGGTGACCTCCTATTTATATTTGTTAAACTACCTAATTATTTTAATGTAAGATTTCATTAGGACAGGAATCTAAATATTGATAATAGAAAAAGGCTCATTGACATAATAAATAAACTTTTTCTTAAAGTTTTTCTTTGAACACCATTTAAGAAAATGACAACTGCTAGTAATAATGCTAAAAATGGCAGTAATTTTAGAAGTAATCCAAGAAAATATCCATATATATCTATTGTAATCACAATTAACATTGTAATTAGATTGATGTTTCTAATCATAGTTCGTCCCGTCTCTTATTGTTTAAATAATTCTGTATCTATAATTATATGTGTTTTATATCATTACAAACAGATTGCAAAATAAAAAATATCAACCTGAAGTCGATATTTATATTTAAAACGCTTGTGAAGTCCAATATATTAATGTATGTCAATTTTTTTATTAACTTTATATAGTTCTTTTAACATTTAAAAGCTTTTGAATAGCAAATTAAATACAAAAAACAACATCAATACGATGATAAAAAAAACACCATTTTTCTCTGGTTCTTCTTTTTTTTGGCGCATTATTTTTCTATATTTTGATTGAATTTCTCTTTGTTTATCGCCTATTTTCATGTTTAATTCTCCTGTCTTGAAGCTTTAAAAGAGTCTATTTCTATACCTCTGATATGTAAGCTATTAACACTACTATTCTTTATAAAATCTTTCTTTCCTTCTTAATCAATTTTCAAGTGTATTTTTATAAAATATCCAAAGAAAAAAATAAAAACCCCTAATGCAATGCATTAAAGGTCATTTATTTTGCATAGCGAAGACTCTCAATCTCACCAATACAATTATTTATTTAAAATCTTTCCAAGATATACTACTCTCATTTAATAGTTCTTCGAATGATTTATTCTTTTCTTTTAATCTTTTTTCTTCGCGAATTCTTGCTTCTTCTTCCTCTTTTTGTTTTACTTCTTGATCTTGTAATTGTTTTTTTGTAGCTTTTAGTTTTTGAAGTAATTCTTCATTCATTAATGAACCTAATGTGTTTTTTTCTTTTTGCTCATAAGAGGGTTGCTTGGTTTGTTGTGATTTTCTTTTTTTCGCCATTTTGTTCCACCTACCGTAATCATCAATCATTTTTATTAATTTTATCATGAAATAGAGATTTGTGAAATTCACTTGATTTATGTTAAAATTAATTTCCAAAAAATTCTAATTTTTCGTGTTCAACAAATTTTAGGTAGAGGGGTTTTTGTATGTCTAATGCAGGACAAATGATTAAAGAAAAGTTTGTATGTTCAAAATGTCAACAAACAAATGCTAAAATAAAAGAAGTATCAATGTCTGGTGCTGGTCTTAGTAAGTTATTTGATATTGACTATAATCATTATTTATTTGTCTCTTGTTTAAATTGTGGCTTTGTAGAGGTGTACAATCCTTCTATTTTAGAAGGAAAAACGCGCGGTGAGCTTTCAACTATATTAGATATTTTATTTGGTTAAAGAAAGAGTGATGTTTCAAGCATGTTGTTTTTTATCGTTTTCCTTTTCATTTTTTTAGTTTACTTTATCGTTGTTGGTTTCTATTTTACAAAGCAAGTTTTGTTTATGAAAACAAATTCTTTAGACTATATCTATCAGCGTGAATCAGAAAATTTACGATTTGACGAAGGTTGGTATCGTTCAATTGATAAGCAATCCTTTACTGTTCAATCACGTTATGGATATCAGCTAAAAGGATTTTTATACGATATGCACGACACAAACAAATGGGTTATTATTACGCATGGTGTAACTGTGAATAAAAATAATTCAATAAAATATGTTGAACTTTTTTTAAAGCTTGGTTTTAATGTATTAACCTACGATCATAGACGTCACGGTGAATCAGGTGGTAACACAACTAGTTACGGTTTTTATGAGAAATACGATTTACAAACCATCATTCATTATTTGAAAGATTTAAAAGGTCATATTGTATTTGGTATTCACGGAGAATCAATGGGAGCTGCTACATTACTCCAGTATGCAGGATTTGTTGAAGATTCAGCTGACTTTTATATTTCTGATTGTTCCTTTTCTACATTTGAGGAACAGTTAGTGTATCGTTTAAAAGTTGAATATAATATTCCAAAATGGTTTATTCTGCCTGTGGCTAGTATTTGGTTAAAACTACGTGAAGGTTTTTGGATAAAAGATATTTCGCCTTTAGATGCTATGTTACATATTAAAAAACCAATTCTTTTTATCCATAGTAAACCAGATTCATATATCCCCTATTCACACACAATGCAATTATACGATGCAAAAACTCAAGGAAAAAAAGAATTATTCCTTGCAGAAAATGGTGCCCATGCTATGAGTTTGAATGAAAACAAATCAGATTATTATGCTGCTGTTTCATCTTTTTTAGACGAAATTGTGAAGCAGAGGACTGTTGAGAAGAAAACTTTATTTAGAAGTTAAATTTTCGAACGTACTGTCATCATAGCAAAAAGGATAGAGTATATACTCTATCCTTTTTTATTAAAGTGCTGCTTTTAAGATTTTTAAAGCATCTTCTTGATCTAATTTTTTAAAGTATCCAAATGGTCCATACTTCACTGTTTTAGCTGACATTTCGTGAAGTTGATCTTCTGTAATACCATATTCACTCAGTTTGCTAGGTGCTCCGATAGAATTCCAGAATGAACGTAGTGCTTTGATTCCTTCTAATGCCCATTCTTCTTTTGATCTTGTTCCTTGTTCAATGCCGAACACTCTTTCTGCAAACTGACCAAAACGATCAACATTTTCATTCATTACATACTCCATCCAATGTGGGAATATAATCGCTAACCCACCACCGTGTGGAATATCTGTTACTGCAGAAACAGCGTGCTCGATATTATGAGTAGCCCAGTCTCCTTGTACGCCCATACTTAGGATGCCATTTAATGCCATTGTTCCGCTGTAAAGTAGCGTTTCGCGTGCTTCATAATTATCTAAATTCTCGACTGCAATTGGAGCTGTTTCAATGACAGTTTTTAATATCCCTTCACAAAAACGATCTTGTATTTTTGTGTTTGTTCCATGGTGGAAATATGACTCAAGAACATGAGACATAATATCCACTGATCCGTATACTGTTTGATCACGTGGAACTGTAAATGTGTTTTGTGGATCTAAGATTGAAAATGTTGGATAGCTAAATTTACTTCCCCATCCTAATTTTTCATTAGTTTCCCAGTTTGTAATAACTGATCCTGCATTCATTTCAGATCCAGTTGCAGCTAGTGTTAAAACTGTTCCAAATTTTAAAGCGTCAGTTGGAACTGCTTTACGAGTAATTACATCCCAAATCTCACCATCAAATTTTGCACCTACAGCAATCGCTTTCGTACAGTCAATAACTGATCCACCACCAACTGCTAAGATGAAATCGATATGTTCATCTTTACAAATTTGAATCCCTTTATGTACCGTAGATAATCTTGGATTTGGCTCAACTCCACTTAATTCGTGAATTGTTTTATCCGCTTCTTTTAAAATTCCTACTATTTGGTCATATAGACCATTTCTTTTAACGCTACCGCCACCATAAACTAATAAAACATTTTTTCCAAAGCTTTGAGCTTTGTCCTTTAGTTTTTGTACACTGTCTTTACCAAAAATTAATTCTGTTGGGTTTGCAAATGTAAAAAAGTTCATACGTTTCCCTCCTATTCTTTTCATCTTAATTTTAACTGAAATAATAGAAAGGATGCATCTGAAACGACTTTAGTTTCGAATATTTCTTTCAATAACTGGAAAAACTAAATAATCGTATGGTTTTCCCATGATTTGTTGAACCTTTTCATATTCAAAACCTACTTTTTCATACAAACGACGGGCTGCTGGTTTATCTTGATCGACATTTAAAGAAACTCTTTCTACACCGATTGTTTTCGCATGTGCTAATAAACCGTTTAACAGCTCTGTACCAATTCCTAATCCTTGATATGCAGGATTTACAGACACTGTATCAATATAATAGTCGCCTTCTTCTGCTTCTTTATCTACTTTGGCATCCATTTTTGTATTTTGACTGATGATTTCTAGCATTTCTTGGTCAAGCTTTGCTAATTCCGAAACATGATAAGCAATAATGACGCCTATTACTTGATCTTCATGTACTTTCACAAGACAGTTATGATAACTTAAGCGATTTTTCCCAGATTGTACATAATACGTTAATAATTTTTCTGCTTCTTCATAAGTTTTTGTACCTGTTAGCATAAAAGCAATGTCTTCAATAGCTTGTACGATTAATGGAACGATTTGCTCTGTGTCTTCTTTTTTGGCTAAACGAATCATAATTTCACCTTTTATTCTTTTATTATTACTTTAATATAACATATTTCCTTGTAACCTTTGTAATGTTCATCACAAACACTGTAAAATTCGTATGATTTCCCTCTTTTTTTTTAATACTGATTTAATGTATAATTAATCTAAATGTGTTTAGGAGGCAATATTATGTCTGATGTTCAAATTAAAGTACTAGATAATGGTCCTTTACGAGTTACTGGAACGGTTGAGCTAATTGATGCTGAAGGAAATAAATTCCCACAAAAAGCCGCTTTTTCACTATGTCGTTGTGGATTATCAAGTAACTATCCATATTGTGATGCTTCACATAAAGGAAAGTTCGAATCTGTTGTACGAGCTCCGAAATAAGTTAAAGTACAAAGTAAAACCGATTCGTTCGTTTTCGTACAAATCGGTTTTACTTTGGTCTAATGCTACATTGCTTTTTTGAAATCATAGTTTGAAAGATTCATAATCAACCTAATAGACTCTTACACATTTCATTTATATCTAATTAGGATAATACTTAGGGGGAAGCAACATGAAGAAAATCGTAGCATCAATCGTTTTATCCGCAGCTCTAGTTACACCAGGAGTAACTGCTTTAGCAGCACCAAATCAAGTTGAGTTAGATGAGTATTTAGAAAGCATTAACATGACTAAAGATGAATTAATAGAGTACTTAGATTTATACTATGATGAGTCTATTGATGATTATGATTCTGTAGAGGAATTAGAAGAAACATTAGGGGATCCTTTAACTGAAGAAAGTTTAGCAGCGCTTTTAGATGAGTACGGCTACACAGAAGAAGAAGTAAAAGAACTTGCAGTCCTTTATGACGATATGGATGAAGATGCAACTTTATTAGAAACTTATTACTTTACATCAGATGTTGAGTATTTAATTTTAATGGAAGAAGAAGATTTCGGTTCTCCTACTATGGAAGACTTTGCTGATATTTTCGAAATGATGGGTATTACTGAAGATGAAATTAATACTTTAACTGAATATATTGAAAATGTTGTTTCTGAAGACCCTGCAGTTGAAGCTAAATTAGAAGTTTTAGCTGAGAGAATGACGGCATTATCTGATCAGTACGAAGATATTTTCTCAATGGAAACTACTCCTGAAGAACTTCCAGCAGAATTAACAGCTGAAATGACAAATATCGTTAAAGAACTTCAATCTACATTAAAAATTGATGTAAAAGTATCAATTGAACAAAACGGTGTAAAATCACCTCTTACTTTTGCTCAAATGCTGATGATGGACGATTCATTAGAAACTGCTGAAAACATTAAGCTTTATGTAGATATTTTCGATAATGCAGGTAATTTATTATTAGATGCAGTTTTATCAGATGAATTATTCTCTGAAGTTGACATCCCAGGATTAGTTGACGATGTAAAAACTGTAGTGAACAAACCACATACAATTTCTAGAACTGAAAATGGCGGAAAATTACCAAAAACTGCTTCTCACACAACTGAGTGGGCGTTAGCTGGTGCATTCATGATGTTATCTGCACTTGCTTTACGTAAAAAAGCAAACGCTAATCGTTAATCAATGAATCGTAAACGGAAAATTCTTTTAATACTCTCTGCTTTCCTTTTTCTAATTGGCTTATTTTTCGCTACGACAAATGCTTTTACAATGATTAAAACATATGTGCTTTATAAGCAGACAAAAGATGAGTTTAAAGAATCTGTGAATAAAGAAACAGAAAAAAAGTTAGCACAGAAAAAAAGGAATGAACCACTTTACAAGACTTATCCAAAATTTGGCGATGAGATGGGAACATTATCGATTCCACGAATCAATGCAAAGATTCCAATATTCCATGGTACAAATGAGGAAGAGCTTTCTAAAGGAATTGGCCATTATGCTAAATCGGTTTTACCAGGCGAGAGAGATAATAGTGTACTAGCGGGTCACCGTGATACAGTATTTCGTCAGCTTGGTGATGTAAAACTTGGCGATCAACTCATTGTAACCACTTCGGCTGGTACGTTTACGTATGAAGTGCGTAAAATTCGTATCGTTGATAAAGATGATCGTACAGTAATTATTCCAAAACGTAGACCGACTTTAACTGTAAGTACTTGTTACCCATTCCGCTATATCGGTCCTGCGCCACAGCGCTATGTACTTGTTGCTGGTCTAGTCAATTCTGAAGTTAATAAATAATCAAAAGACTCACTACGATTAGTGAGTCTTTTTTATATGTGAATTTATTTTTTATAATCTTTCAATTCTGCCCAATACGATTCATTGTTTAAATTTCGAACGCTCCATTCATAGTGACCATCACTACAATTTTCTGAAAAGAAATTCGCCGAATAGTAACTATAATAAAGTGCGTAAAAGTATAAACTTTCCTTCACTTCCTCACCTAATGTTTCGATGATCATATTTACATAATGATTTAATTTTACTGCTCCTAGTTCATCATATAGGTCAAATAAAATCCAACTTAAAGCTACGTCGAATAAATAATCCCCAGACAATGTCATTAAACCAAAATCAATGACACCGTTAATTTTACCGTCATTACTAACTAATAAATTAGATGGATAGAAATCTCCATGAATTAAGTTATACTCTCCTTCGTATTTCTTAGATAATACGTTTAGAAAATAATGATATTTACTTTCGTAATCTTTTACATCCTTCATCAAGTATTTTTCTACTTCTTTATTTTTTTGAATCAGAGATTGCTTTAAAAACTCATTCCAATCTGCTGGCTCATTATGTATTTCATAATCCCTTAATAATTTATGTCCATCTATTTTATGTTCAAGTTTTATTTCTTTTATGCTTAAAATCGTTGATAAGTACTGTTTAAAAAAGGCATGCAACTGATCATCATCAAAGTTAGACAAATCTTTTTGAATATTCCTACCTTCAATTCGTTTCTCGATTGTTATGACTGCTTCTTTCTCTTTTATAATTTCATATATTTTTGGCAAATTGAAGTCAACAGCATTTGCATTCATCGATTTATAAAACGACTTTAATATTTTTTGTTTTTCAAATGCTGACAATTGATACAACTTGAATACTCGATCTTGATGATACGAATAAACCTCAGCTTCCTGTCCTTTCCCTAAGAAATCATTTTCATTTATATTATATTTTTTCAAAATGTATAACCGGACATTTTGTATTATCATCTCTTATTCTCCATTACGTTTAATTTCTTGTTTCCTATTTTCCAATAAAACTATATTCTCTGTCTATTAATTTTAGAATTTTTATAGAAGATAAATAAAAAAAGCGATTCACCTAAATGAATTCGCAAGTTTTTTTCATGTCATAAATTGTGTAACCCAAGCAATATACTTTGCTCCAGGTATAAATAGAACTTGAGCTAATATTGTTCCAAATAATCTAGAAGTTACCATCATGATTGAAATTCCTTTTAATTTTGCATAACTGCCTCTATTATTTACAACATCATCTGCTAAAACTGAAATTTTCGGATCAATCAAAAGTGCTAATAATATCGTCGCGATTCCATTGATCAAACCTGACGCCATTGTTGTACTTGTCGTTCTGTCTGGAGCTAATACAGATGCATACAAAGCAGATAACACACCAATCGTATAAATTGCGGTGACGATTAAATTAATCAAAAATAACTTAAATGGTATGTCTTTCAAATCAATTTCCTTTATGTATGAGAATCTAGGCATTCGAAAATGCTTAAAGCTTCGTTTAAACATATCAATTTTAAATGATTTTTTTAGGACTGTTAAAATTGATCCCCGCTCATTACTTAATTCGATAATTGCTCTAGAGAATAAAGCTACAAATGTTGGCATCAGTAGGATACCAATGATTGTTCCAACAGTTGAGGCGCCGATTAATACCCTTATTTGATCGTCTATCAATTCTAATTGATGACTGTTTCTCGCACGATCTACTAAGCCTCCAGTAAATGGTTGCTGGATCATGTTGGACATTCGAGAAACAATTACCATCGTATTAAATAATGACAAAGCAGACGCGATCAGTTTAACTCTTGCCCCAGAAAGTCTGACTGAATAAGCAAGTGTTTCGATACTATGTATAATTAAGATAAACAAAGAAATCATGATCACATTTCCCGTTATCATTCCCATGAACTTCACTTCTTTTCATCAACTTTTGCAGTTGTATTTTAATGTAAGAAAGGTACTAGTATAAGCAAACAACATGATAGAATTACTAATAAACGTGTAGTTTTTTTCGAAAGCTTTTCCATTTTCTTCCCACTATACCAACCAGAAAATTGCATTTTATTTCGATACAATACAAATAGTAAAAGGAAAATACTTACACTGATGATCCATCCATTTTGATTGCTGATCGTTACATGTAAATTTTTAAAAATGAATTGTAAGAATCCACTAATCAGCGCTCCTAATATAGCGAATATAGCAATTATTCTAATGATTTCTAAAAGAAACCTCATCTTCTGCACCAACCTGTTGTTTTTATCGTATTTTAGCCATATAAAATTCATCTAAAATTTGTTCTTTTACTAAAAAGGATTTTCGTTTCATTCCTTCAACCTCAAAACCCATTTTTTTATATAAACTTACTCCTGCTTCATTTTGTGTAACAACTGTCAGCTCTAATCTTAAGATGTCATGTACAATTGCCCACTCATCTAACTGTTTAAATAATGCAGTGCCAATTCCTTTCCCTTTATACTGATCTAATACACCAATCACTATATATGCAGTATGTTTTCTCCTATTTGTTGTACCACCTATTGTTATTAAATACCCGATTAATTCGCCTTTTTCTTCTGCTAAAAAAATCGTTGCATTCTCCTGTTTTTCAATCATTTCTAGCTGCTTGCGTTGTTTATCCACTGTAGTCTTTCTTTCACCGGCTTCAAATAACATATAATCTGCTTTACTTTCAACTTCCACTACTAATTTCAAAAACTTGTCTGCATCATTTGGTGTTGCTTCCCTGATTTGCATGTTCCACACTTCCAATGCTTATGTATATGGAATATTATAGCACTATTCCAAATTATTTTTTTCGTTTTTTCTGAGGCTGTTTCTTAAGTTTTAATAGAAAGATAGTTGTTTACTCGTCTTTTCTCTTCTATTGGAATAAAAAAAAACACCATAATTGGTGTTTTGGCAAAGTACAAAAATTAGATTTCAGACCGCCTGAAAACGCTTGTCTTTCGAGACATGCAGCCCTATTGAGGAGGGGATTTACCTTAGACGGTAAAGATGTTCTTTTCTCTTAATCTTTTACAATATGCCATGACCCTTGTGCTTTACGAATAAAGATGATTTGTCCAATATGGTATGTATTATGGGTACAAAGATTGGAAATTGCTTGCCACCAAATTGCATCATCTGGAAATGTTGGGATATGCTCATGGAGTTTTGATTCCGTTGTCTCTTCTATTACTTGCTGCCAACTTGCCAATCCTTCATCTAACTTTTTAACTAGAGTTTTCCAACTTCCCTCTGTAACATGATCAATTTCAAAAAACGTATCACTATTTCTCTCAACAATTTCTGTTGGTATTTCTCCTTTAAATCGCTTTAACCATCTTTCATTATAAAAATGTAAGTGATTAACGATTTCAAGGATTGAATGCATTGTTTGTGATTGTTTCCAAACTATCTCCTCTTTATTTAACCCTTCTAATGCTATACTTAAGGGCTTAATCCAACTTTCGTCATTTCTACAGATAGCTAACTGATCTAATAGCAATTCTTTTTTACTCATTCATTTCTCCTTTTCCAAGCATATTTCTTCATCTATCTATTTCGTTATATTTTATGATTAACCTCTTATCATCTATTCTTTTACACAATAAAAAATGCACTACCTCATAATAATCAGTAATGCATTTTTGTACTATATTAATGAATTTTAAAAATTGTAAGCGTAGCTCCTGCTCCTGTTGTGAGAGTCGCTGAACCTACAATTCCAAACAATTGAAACGAAATTGTATCACCAGGTTCTAATGGCAATATAATTTGATTATTATACTGTGCTCGACTGATGACAGGCGTGATTGTCGTAGCATCTACAGGTCGACGATTGACTAGTATTCTAGTAGATAGTGTCGTTGCTGTAGTAGTATTAACTGAATAAATAATAAAATAATTTCCAGGGTGTTCGATCGTTAATCTATCATTTGTCTCATTGATCATGATTCCCTCTCCAATATTTTGGAAAGAAGAGAATGTAACGTCTGTCCCTTCATTCAATACCGCAATTACTCCACCGCTATTCGTAATATGTGCAAAATTTCTTCCACCTAGACCTGGTAGTGGTGTTGGTCTATGTGGTCTTGGATGTCTCCCAAAATCCATACTATCACCTTTTCATTATATTAGACATTGATCCTCCATTGAAAATAACTTCCTTAGAGCTTGTCTATATTTCCTATAATCTATTAATATGATTTACTTTCACTTTCGTTACTATTTTCTCATGAATTTAGTCGCATATTTTCATAAAAAATAAAAATCCTTAAACCTTCGGAAGGCTAAGGATTGTATCGGATACTATGCGAATCATGAATCGTACTTCATGCTCTTATATTAGAAAAAAATCGGCTTACGTAGACCTTTCCATGATACTAGCAATTCTTTCTAGTGCTTCTGTTTGCTTTTCTAATTCAACATTCCTTTTTTTCGCTAGACGTTCATATTTCTTATAAAAAAAGTAGACTATAGCTACTGGTATTCCAATATAAAAAATAAGAAAGTATATTGGGAAAAAGCCAATGATTGAATGCATTTTATTCCACTCTCCTTTTAAATTGGTTTTATCACTTCTTATGAATTTTTCTATACCTAATTATTACTTTCTATAACTAGGGAGATTTCCCTTTACTAGTTTTTTAACCAATTGATTTCCTTCCTGTTCAACTTCACGATTTCGATGGTAAACAAAAATAGAAATCCTTACAGACAAATGTTTAACCTTCCCCAAAATGTAAAAGTCTTTTTTAAACACAAAAAATCCTTATCCGTTAATGGATAAGGATTTTTCATTTTATTTAGTTCTGTTTTTGTTTTTGACTTAAGAAATGATAAATTGCATGTGCTACTCCTGCTTCATCATTTGTTTTTGTCACAAACGCACATTGACGCTGAAGCTCCTCTTTTGCATTCCCCATTGCGACTGGAAAACCTACACGATTAAACATCGATACATCATTAAAGCTATCTCCAATTGCCATACTCTCTTTTAAATCCACACCTAAAATTGGTGCAAGCTTTAGCAGTGCAGCTCCTTTACTTACATTTGCTGCATTAATCTCAACATTATTTGAATGCGAAGAAGTGATTAATAAATTCTCTTCTTGCATAAGTCTTAGACGAATTCTATTAATGACTTGTGGATTATTGGAAAGAAATAATATCTTATATACGTCAAGATTTTTAAAATCCTCTACTGATGTATAATTACGAACCTTTCTTAAAGTAGCGGTTACTTTGTGAACTTTTCCAGTTTCCTTATTCGTAAAAAACTCTTCATATAAAGTATCTCGACATTTAGTAAATGAACCTTCACTTGTACTGATTATAAATGTCTTATTTTCCTCTTCACAAATTGCCAATGTCTTTGCAAATACTTCTTTATCCATTGAATCATTATGCAAAATATTGGCTTCATTGTCATAAATTTGAGATCCATTTAAACAAACAATCGGACAAGTTAAACCTGCTTCATCTAAAGTTTCTTTTGCACTTTCATACATTCTACCCGTAGAAATGACAACATGGATTCCTTCCTTTTGTGCAGCTCGAATGCTTTCTACGTTTTCCTTTGGTATTCCATTCTGACCATTTACAAGCGTGCCATCCATATCAATTGCAATCAATGCCATGTCGT
>Ga0209025_1002478_pt1 | contig 19407 bp, 24 predicted proteins | sample AraplaMF_Col_mLB_FD_184256 | JGI IMG/M metagenome (GOLD analysis project Ga0209025, IMG submission 184256) | Arabidopsis root microbial communities from the University of North Carolina, USA - plate scrape MF_Col_mLB (SPAdes) (version 2) | ecosystem: Host-associated > Plants > Roots > Endosphere... | reverse complement strand
CAAAAGCTTGGCACCACTTATTAAGGGATGTGAAAGTGTGGCTGTTATTACGGAAAGTTACTTAAGAAAGCACTTTAAAGATCAAAATCTGAAAGAAATTGATGTATATGAAGTTCAGAAAGGAGTTATTTTGACACCTTCTGCTAAAAGTTTTTTATCCGACCATCATATTAAACTTTCTTATGCTAAAGAAAAGAGGCAAGAAGAGAAAGATGATGAAGTAAAGGAAACACCTAAAGAGAAGAAAATGCGTTATCAGACCATTTATGGTGGTTCATTAGATGAAAAGCCAGAACATATGACACAATTGTACGGTAATTTATTAGTTTTTAAAGATCATCCTCGGATTATTTTTCGTGGGAAACTTGATTCACTAGAAGCGAAGATTTTAGAAGCGCAAATTTTAGCGACGAAACAAAGTCTTCCAAAGCTTGCAAAGGATTTAGAGGAGATTTTGATGTTTGTTCGAAACTTAGTTCGATGTGAAGTATTAGGGGAAACGGTAGAAGAGTTTTTTTTGTTAAATATGACACAGAAAGAATTACGTGAACAATCGCATCATCCGAAAAAATACTTTGGTCTGGATCATTTTCAACCTAGCTATGAAATGGGAGAAGCAGTTATTATGTTAAATTCGCTCCGAACACTTACTCGAGAGACAGAATTACTTGGTTATGAAGCATTTAAAAATAATTATGGGGCGATTGAACGCGAAGATATTATTCGTGCACTTAATCGTTTATCGTCTCTTTTTTGGATTCTGATGTTTAAAGTTCGGACAAATAAATACAAATAAAACAGGAGGAAGCAATGAACAATCAATTAATGGATAGTCTCGTAGATGAAATATTAAAACGTGTACAAAAAGAAACATGTATTGAAATTGAAGCTTCTGGCCGACACGTGCACTTAAGTAGAACTACAATTGATTTATTATTCGGTTCTGGATACAAGTTAACTAAATTAAGAGATTTATCTCAACCTGGACAATATGTATGTAGAGAGCGTGTAACATTAATTGGTCCAAAAGGAGTTATTCATAATGTAGTGGTATTAGGACCAGAACGAAAACAGACACAAGTTGAAATATCACAAACAGATGCAGTTTCGTTAGGAATTAAAGCTCCTATTAAAGAAAGCGGACAACTTGACGGAACACCAGGTATTGTTCTTTCGACAGGGAAAAATGTTGTACATCTTAATCATGGTGTTATTGTAGCGAAACGTCACATTCATATGACCCCAGAAGACGCAAAGAAAAATAATGTTGTAAATGGTGAAATAGTTCAAGTAAAGGTATTTGGAAAACGTCCATTAATTTTTGATGATGTTGTCATACGGGTTAGTTCATCATATGAGACGTATATGCACATTGATTATGATGAGGCAAATGCTTGTGGTTTTGTTAAAGGTACGATCGGAAAGATTATAAAAAAAAGTACCTAGGAGTGTGAAAAGATGAACGTGGAAGCATTAGTTGAAGTTATTACGAAAGAAGTGTATAACCGTCTTCAAAATATACCAGTTGCAAAGAGAGCAGAGCCCCTAAAAACAGCAGTGTTTGTTGCAACAGAAGTTTATCCACAACTTGAAGGCATTTTAGCACATGAATACACTATTCAATACTTTGATGATTCGGTAATGGATTGTGATGTCGTTGTTATTCCTAAAATGTGTATTCAATTGTTAGGGAATCTTGCTAACGGCTTAAGTAGTAGTCCTCGGGAACGATTTATTTTAACAATGCTTTTAAAAGGAAAGAACGTGATTGCCTTAGATGATGGTCTTGTCTATAAAAAATATAAACAAACAGCTAATGCTCATTTATTCAAAATGTATGAAGAATATCAAGCGAAAGTAGAAAGTTTTGGTATAAAGATTATTCATGACACACAGCTATTGCAGTCGTGTTGTGAGAAAAAAGTAGTACATAATGTACAAGTTACAAATAGCCAAATGAACGTTGAAACTCAACTTCAAACGGAAGCAGCGGTGATCTCCAAAAAAGTAATTACAGAAGCCGATTTGAAAAAATTTCATTTACGAAACGTGAAGGAAATTATCGTGACACCAAATAGTATTATTACGCCATTAGCAAAAGATTATATTCGTATGCAACAGATGCATGTACAAAGGGCTTGATGGAGGGACACTATGATTATTGGAGAGGTTGTTGGAAGTCTTTGGGCAACTAGGAAAGATGAAAAGTTAAACGGTTGGAAGTTTTTGGTGATAAAACCTCTTTCGCATAATAAAACGCGAGATACTGATATATTTGTTGCTGCAGATAATGCTGGTGCTGGAATTGGTGATACCGTACTTGTCAGCCAAGGAAGTGCTGCCCGGGCGTCTGTTGAAAATCAAGATGTTCCTGTTGACGCAGTAATTGTAGGAATTATTGATTCTATTGAGGTTAATGATGAATAGTTCTATCGGTGTATTGGAACTAAGGAGTATAAGTAAAGGATACGAACTAGCTGATAAAATGCTTAAGCAGTCCTCAGTTGAAATGCATGTTTTACGTCCTATTTGTCCAGGGAAATTTTTAATTATTATAAGTGGTGAAGCTGAAGATGTAAATGAAGCGATGGGTAAAGCAGTGAATGAAGCAAAGGGGTTTTTAGTAGATACATTTTTACTACATGGAGTACATGAAGAGATTTTACTTGGCTTAAAAAATCGATATCCTCAACAAGAGACGCATGCTGTTGGAATATTTGAAGCATCAAATGTATCAGCAGGAATTTTTTCGATAAATAAGGCGTTAAAAGAAGCGACTATATCATTAAAAAGAATGACACTAGGCATGGGGATTGGCGGTAAGTTTGTGGCGATTTTTACAGGTACCGTTAGTGATGTAGAACAAGGTATGAAAATAGCTGTTTTATCTATTGATAAGAAACGTGTTGTTCACTATACAGTCATTCCTTCGCCAAGTGAGTTGATGAAAAAATATTTATAAGAAGAACGGAGGGGAACAAATGAGCATTAATGAGATTATTATTTATTTAATGGTTATTTTTATGATACTTGGAGCTATTGATAAGTGTATTGGTAATAAATTTGGACTCGGCGAGCAGTTTGATGAAGGGATAATGGCGATGGGATCATTAACCTTGGCGATGGTCGGTATCATTTCATTATCACCTGTACTTGCAAAGATATTAAGCCCAATTGTTGTTCCAGTATTTAGTGCTTTGGGAGCAGATCCATCTATGTTTGCGACAAGTTTATTAGCTAATGATATGGGTGGGTATTCATTAGCATTAGAATTAGCCAAAGACCCAGATGCTGGAATGTTTGCAGGAGTTATTTTAGGTTCTATGTTAGGCCCAACAATTGTATTTACTATTCCTGTCGCATTAGGAATTATTCAAAAAGAAGATCATAAGTTTTTAGCAACAGGTGTTTTATCAGGCATTATTACTATTCCTTTAGGTTGTTTTATTGGTGGACTGGTTGCAGGATATTCTGTGTCAATGATTCTATCAAACTTAGTGCCAATTATTATTTTTGCTGTGTTAATCGTGTTAGGACTTTGGAAATTCCCGGATGGAATGGTTAAAGGATTTACAATTTTCGGGAAGTTTATCGTCATTCTGGCAACACTTGGTTTAGTGTGTGGGATTGTGAAACAGTTAACAAATATAACAATTATTCCTGGTCTTGCACCGATCAATGAAGGAATTGAAATCGTTGGAAATATCGCGATTGTATTAGCAGGTGCTTTCTGTATGGTATTTGTAATTACGAAAGTATTTAAGAAACCATTAATGAGACTTGGAAAAATGCTTGGAATGAATGAAATTGCAGCAGCTGGTATGGTTGCTACACTTGCAAATAATATTCCGATGTTCGGCATGATGAAGGATATGGATGCTAGAGGAAAAGTAATTAATGTCGCGTTTGCTGTATCGGCAAGTTTTGTCTTTGGTGACCATTTAGGATTTGTAGCTGGTGTAGCAAAAGACATGATTTTTCCAATGATAGTTGGAAAGTTTGTTGGGGGTATTTCAGCTGTGTTTGTAGCGATCTTTATGTCAAAAAGATTGCTTGAAAATAAAAAAGATGCTAATCAACAAAAGGAGGCTATGTAAGTCATGAATACATTGGATAAACAAGTTATTGAAGATCTTGTTCGTAAAATCATTGCAGAGAAAATAGGAAATACGCCTCAAAATGAAATGTTTAGTCGTCGTGACGAAAGTGGAGTAATATCTGTACAATTACCAACGGTTAAAGTAGCTGAAACAGACCGTTTAAATACAGGTAAACAAGAGGATATAGTTTACTGTAAAGACATTTTTTCTTTAGAAGAAAGTCCACGTTTAGGCTGCGGTATAATGGAAATGAAAGAAACGACATTTGATTGGACCTTGAACTACGATGAAATTGATTATGTAATTGAAGGTAAACTAGAAGTAATAATTGATGGCCGGAAAGTAAGTGCACAAGCAGGTGAAATTATTCTCATTCCGAAGGGAACAAAAATTCAATTTTCTGTACCTGAATATGCTCGTTTTATGTACGTTACATATCCAGCGGATTGGGCATCACAAGCATAGAACTAGAGCACATTAATGTGAGATAAAATAAGAATTTGGGAGGCATAATATAATCATTATGCCTTTTTTTCATAGAGTGACTGAGTAGTTACTTTATTTCAAGATAAAAATTTTTTTGGTTACCTTAATAGTAAGAATTAATCTTTCTATTATATTATATTGAATTATCATGCTTAATTGGTGTATTATTAATAATAAGCAATTAAAACGCTTTCATTTTTAGATTTGTTCACAAAATTGTCTAAAATACACTTTAATACAGTGGCAATATTGTTTTATAATGGAACTAATCATCTATACATGCATACATTAATTGTGAAATAAATAACATTCTTAGTTTATATAAATGTAAACGCTATCAAAGGAGAGGTGATACAAATGAGTAAATTTTTCTTCGATCAAAACCCTGCAACAGTTGAAGATGGAAAATTAATAGAATATGCAGAAACAATTTATGGAAAAGGCGGACGTTCCGTATTAGAGAATTTAATTTTAAAGGCATCTATTCGACTGCGCGATCGTTATCCTGAAAAGTCAGATGAGCAGATTTCTTTCCTTGTGAATCAAGGACTGCGTGATATGTTTCAAAAATATATGTAAGGAGAGGCAAATGCCTCTCCTTATTTTTTGTATAAGGGAAATGTTGATTGCGAAAACTAATGTCGAAGTATATACGAGTGGGGTGAACAAAATGAGTAACGGAGCTGGCGGTTCAAAGAAGAATAGAGAAACAGATGCAAATCATGTAAGTGCAAAAGATAGAGAATATCAAAAGAGAATGACAAAGATTCATCAGCAAGAACATAACGATGGCCGGAAATATAATGGGAAAATTTAAAATGAACTTTTACTTTCTAACATAAAAAAGCTCCTTGTAGAAGGAGTTTTTTTATGCGAGAAAATGGTTTGCTGTCACATAAAAGAGTCCGCCGTTTATAATTTGGATCGTAATGCGCGGCTCGTATTGTTCTTGCAAAGCTCGTTTTTCTATCTCATAGCTTTCTGGTAATTCATTACTTTCCTCATAAAAGCGGTTTAGGAGTTGTAAATCGTGATTCCAACGAATTTTTGCTTCTTCAGCCCATGAATGATCGTCGGAAGTAATGATACGTTTCATTGCTTCTTCAATTCTAGTTAGCCCGCTTTGTGGTTTAATAATCGGCGTTAATGTAAAACAAAAATCAGGAATTTTTGGTGTGAGACGAAGTGCTGCCAATGCTTCATGAAAATTGGTAATCATCGTACCGGAAATAAGATGAATACCGATTGAGTACAACATATCTTTTTTTCGATCACATTGATAGGAGACTTTTATATTGACGCCAAGCCAAGGATGGAGCGGAGTGCTTGTTTTTCCATTTGAATGTACATCTTCAAATAAACGAATGTAAGCACCTAATTCTTTTGTTGTTTGAAAAATTTGATGTAGGCGCGGAGAACCGTAGTGAATGAACTCGCCTTCTTGCTCCTCGTGTTTTGTATCAGTAATGAATGTAAGGCGCATTGGATTTGGTATGCCGCCTGTTTTTTCAAGATAATGCCAGTAAAATGGACGGTTCATAAGTAGTTTGTCCATTTCAATTGTTAATTGAACATCCAATAAATGAGGAAAACGCTGCACAATTTCGCAGTCGTTTGCCTCGAAAAAACAATGCAAATAATGATGGATTTCATGTTGCTGCATAGCCATGCACCTCAGCTTCATTTCGTTTGGCAAATTCAATAATAGATGTTAAATTTTCCATTTTAATTCGGATTTCGCCTTCGCTTTTGGAATGAGCAAAAATATCGTGAATGTGTGCATCGATATTCTTCATATTAATTCTTGTTAAAATTTCATCTAAATCACCAATGACACGCTCAAATAAGTCAATTTTCTCATAAAGCAGTTTTAAAATATGCTCTTCTACTGTATGTTTCGTTGCCAAATTATAAATGTGAACATCATGCTTTTGTCCGAGACGATGAATCCGGCCGATTCTTTGTTCAAGGCGCATCGGATTCCAAGGAAGGTCGTAGTTGATCATGTAATTACAAAATTGTAGATTTATCCCTTCACCGCCTGCTTCTGTCGCAATTAATACTTGGGCATGGTTTTGAAACAATTCTTTCATCCAATCTTTTTTTCCACGTTTAAACCCGCCGCGAAATGGTACAGATGAAATGCCGTGCTGTTTTAAAAACCATTGTAAATACATTTGAGAAGCACGGTATTCTGTAAAAATGACAACTTTATCATTAATTTCTTTAATGATTTCTAATGCTTTATTTGCTTTTGAATTAGCGGAAATACCATTGATTTTTTCCATTAACACATCTATGTATGGATCCACTGTATATTGCTCATTTTCTTTTTGCCGCTTTTCTACATGTTTTTTGAGTGAGAAATAGACAGCTTCGCGGCTACTGCACGCTTCACGCTTTAATGTTAAAGCAGAAAATGCTGAGGTACATGCATCTTGTCTTTTCCACCCTTCAATTGCATCGTATAAAGCCTTTTCCTGTTCATTGAAGTCGACAAAGAGCGTATGAACGTGCCTTTTTGGCCACTCGATGCCAGTGTCGTGCCGTCGATTCCGTACCATTACTTTATTAATGAGTTGTTTTAAATGTTCATCTGTTTCAGTAGTGCGATTTTTGGAAGCATAATATTCTTCAAAATTAGATTGGTTGCCGAGATGACCGGGCTTTAATAATGAGACAAGATTAAATATTTCATCAATACGATTTTGAACAGGTGTTGCGGTAAGTAATAAGCAAAATTTTTTCTTTAATAGTTGCGCAAATTCATAGTTTTTCGTTTTGTTGTTTTTTAGTTTATGCGCTTCATCAATAATAATGAGATCATATTCTAAATTTAAAACGATATCACGGTGCGGAGAGCGCTTCGCGGTATCGATAGACGAAACAATAACGTCAGCTTGCTCCCAAGAGTAACTTTTTCGCTGCATGGCGGCTGGAATGAAAAATTTTGTATTTAATTCATATGCCCATTGGGAAACGAGAGATGCAGGTACAAGAATGAGCACTTTTTTCACAAGTCCGCGCACCATATATTCTTTTAAAATAAGTCCGGCTTCAATTGTTTTTCCAAGGCCAACTTCATCTGCTAAGATTGCTTTTCCGTTCATTTGTTCAATAACGGTTTGCGCTACTTCTAGTTGATGTGGAAGCGGCGTGAAATTAGGTAAATGTTTAGGCGCCTGTAGCCCGTCAAATGTGGGAGTGAGAAGGGACTGTTCAGTTTGATATGCGAGATGAAATAGTTCCCAATTTGTCCACGGACCATCTTCTTCTATTCGTTTTAAGAAGTTTTCTTGCCAAGAACGTTCTATTGAAATTTCGACATTCATGGATAATATCTCACCTTCTATAAATTCTAAATTATTTTTTTAGCTAGAATATTGATGAAACTACTCGAAAAATGTTAGGATAATGGTGTGAAATGTGTGGAATCTTTCGTATTTTATCCAAGAAAGTACTTTTTTATTTACGCTTTCATAAAAAAATAGCATGAGATTCCGTATATCCCATCTTTTTAAATTTGAAAATGTTTAGAAATGGGAAGTCAACTTTTATTAATTTGTCATAGAAAGTGCAAGGGGGAGAGAACATGATTACGTTACAACGTACACCGCTATTTGATGTATACGCGAAGTATGGTGGGAAAACAATTGACTTTGGTGGTTGGGAACTGCCAGTTCAATTTTCAAGCATTAAAGAAGAGCATGAAGCTGTTCGTACAGAAGCAGGTCTTTTTGATGTTTCTCACATGGGAGAAGTAGAAGTAAAAGGTGCAGATAGTTTAGCATTTTTACAACGTGTAGTTACAAATGATGTTTCTATCTTAAAGGTAGGCGGAGCACAATATACGGCAATGTGCTACGAAGATGGTGGTACGGTAGATGATTTATTAATCTACAAACGCGGAGAAGAAGACTATTTATTAGTAATCAATGCATCAAATATTGAAAAAGATTATGAGTGGTTAGCTTCTCATGTAAGCGGTGATGTGCAAGTAGTCAACGTTTCTAGTGAAATTGCACAACTTGCAATTCAAGGACCAAAAGCAGAGGGCATTTTACAAAAAGTTGTCTCAGAAGATTTAAAAGAAATTAAGTTCTTTAAATTTAAAGACCATGTTCTTGTGGACGATGTAGAAGCGCTTGTATCTCGTACTGGTTATACAGGTGAAGATGGATTTGAAATTTACTGTAAGAGCGAAGAGGCTGCAAAGATTTGGGAGAAACTTCTTGAAGTAGGCGAAGAAGACGGCTTAAAACCATGTGGTTTAGGAGCGCGTGATACACTGCGTTTTGAAGCTGCACTTCCTCTTTATGGTCAAGAGTTATCAAAAGATATTACACCAATTGAAACTGGAATTGGCTTTGCAGTAAAAACAAATAAAGAAATGGATTTCTTTGGAAAAGAAACGCTAAAGGAACAAAAAGAAAACGGTGCACCTCGTAAATTAGTCGGCATCGAAGTAATTGAACGTGGTATCCCGCGCACGCATTACCCAGTATATGTGGGCGAAGAAAAAATCGGGGAAGTTACAAGTGGTACACAATCTCCAACGTTAAAGAAAAATATTGGTTTAGCGTTAATTGATGTAAAATATGCAGCAGTTGATACAGAAATTGAAATTGAAATTCGTAATAAACGCGTCAAAGCAGTTGTTGTTCCAACACCATTTTACAAACGTTCAAAGTAACGGGGAGAGGGGTAAATTTCATGTTGCATCGTTATCTTCCAATGACAGAAGAAGACAAAAAAGAAATGTTACAAACAATCGGCGTTCAAACGATCGATGAGTTATTTTCTGATATTCCAGAAAGCGTTCGTTTTCAAGGAGATTTAAATATAAAACAGGCAAAATCAGAACCAGAACTTTTAAAAGAACTGTCTGAGCTTGCTAGTAAAAATGCAAACTTAAAAGACTATGCTTCCTTCTTAGGAGCAGGTGTATATGATCATTATGCACCAGTAATTGTAGATCATGTTCTTTCTCGTTCAGAATTTTATACAGCTTATACACCATACCAACCAGAAATTTCACAAGGGGAATTACAAGCGATCTTTGAATTCCAAACTATGATTTGTGAACTAACAGGTATGGACGTAGCAAACTCTTCTATGTATGACGGAGGTACAGCGTTAGCAGAAGCGGCAATGCTAGCGGCAGGTCATACTCGTAAAAAGAAAATTCTTGTTTCTAAAGCAGTTCATCCAGAATCAAGAGCAGTTCTTGAAACATATGCAAAAGGTCAACACCTTGAGGTTGTTGAAATTGATTATAAAGATGGTGTAACAGATTTAGACGTATTACAAAGTGAAGTAGATGATACAGTAGCTTGCGTAATCGTTCAATATCCAAACTTCTTCGGACAAGTGGAGAAATTAGCTGATATTGAGAAAATCACTCATCAGCAAAAATCATTATTCATCGTTTCTTCAAATCCACTATCACTAGGTGCATTAACATCACCAGGGAAATTTGGTGCTGATATTGTCATTGGTGATGCACAACCATTTGGTATCCCAACGCAGTTTGGCGGCCCACACTGCGGTTATTTTGCTTCAACAAAAGCGTTTATGCGTAAAATTCCAGGACGCCTTGTTGGACAAACAGTGGATTCTGAAGGACAACGTGGTTTCGTATTAACACTGCAAGCACGTGAGCAACATATTCGTCGTGATAAAGCGACATCTAATATTTGTTCAAACCAAGCATTAAATGCATTAGCAGCTTCTGTTGCCATGACAGCACTTGGAAAGCAAGGTGTGAAGGAAATGGCACGTCAAAACGTTTCTAAAGCACAATATGCAAAACGTCAACTTGAGGCAAAAGGCTTTACAGTAACATTTGCTGGACCGTTCTTCAATGAATTTGTTGTAGATTGCAAACGTCCAGTACAAGAAGTAAACGATGCATTATTATCAAAAAATATTATCGGTGGTTACGACTTAGGCCGTGATTATAAAGAATTAACAAATCATATGCTTCTAGCGGTAACAGAACTTCGCACAAAAGAAGAAATCGACACACTTGTAAACGGAATGGGGGCTATCCAATGAAGAATCAAGACCAAGCACTTATTTTTGAAATGAGTAGAGAAGGACGCGTAGGATATAGCTTACCCCAATTAGATGTAGAAGAAGTAAAATTAGAAGATGTGTTTGGGAGCGAGTATATTCGCATTGAAGATGCAGAGCTTCCTGAAGTATCAGAACTTGATATTATGCGCCATTACACAGCGCTTTCAAACCGTAACCACGGTGTTGATTCTGGGTTTTATCCATTAGGATCTTGTACGATGAAGTACAACCCAAAAATTAATGAAAATGTAGCACGTTTCCCTGGCCTTGCGCATATTCATCCGCTTCAAGATGAAAAGACAGTGCAAGGTGCAATGGAGTTAATGTATGACTTACAAGAGCACTTAAAAGAAATTACAGGTATGGATACTGTTACACTTCAACCGGCAGCAGGAGCGCACGGTGAATGGACAGGATTAATGTTAATTCGTGCGTATCATGAAGCAAACGGTGACTATAACCGTACAAAAGTTATCGTTCCTGACTCTGCGCACGGAACAAACCCAGCTTCTGCAACAGTAGCAGGATTTGAGACGATTACAGTACAATCAAATGAAAATGGTCTTGTTGATTTAGAAGACTTAAAGCGCGTTGTGAACGAAGAAACAGCAGCGCTTATGTTAACAAATCCAAATACACTTGGACTATTTGAAGAGAACATTTTAGAAATGGCAGAAATCGTCCATAATGCAGGCGGTAAATTGTACTATGACGGTGCAAACTTAAATGCGGTATTAAGTCAAGCACGCCCAGGAGATATGGGATTTGACGTTGTGCATTTAAACCTTCATAAAACATTTACAGGTCCGCATGGCGGCGGTGGTCCAGGTTCTGGTCCAGTAGGTGTAAAAGAAGATTTAATTCCATTTTTACCAAAGCCGATTTTAGAGAAAACAGAAAGCGGCTACCACTTTAATTACGATCGTCCACAAGCAATCGGACGCGTGAAACCGTTCTATGGCAACTTCGGTATTAACGTTCGTGCATATACGTATATCCGTTCAATGGGTCCAGATGGACTTCGTGCTGTAACAGAATATGCAGTATTAAATGCGAACTATATGATGAGAAGATTAGCGCCATTTTACGATCTTCCATTTGATAGACATTGTAAGCATGAGTTTGTTTTATCTGGTCGTCGTCAAAAGAAACTTGGCGTACGTACGCTTGATATCGCAAAACGTTTGCTTGATTTCGGCTACCATCCACCAACAATTTACTTCCCATTAAATGTGGAAGAATGTATTATGATTGAGCCGACAGAAACAGAATCAAAAGAAACATTAGATGGATTTATCGATACGATGATTCAAATCGCAAAAGAGGTAGAAGAAAATCCAGAAGTGGTTCAAGAAGCACCGCATACAACAGTAATTAAGCGTCTTGATGAAACAATGGCAGCACGTAAGCCGATTTTACGCTATCAAAAACCATCTATGGTACAAGTTTAATAATCAATAATAATTTGTAGAGAACTCGCTATATGCGGGTTCTTTTTTCATATTGTCGAAGAAGGTGTCATTACCTAAAAAAGATGTTACAAAATTGCAGGTTTTATGTAAGATTGGAGAATTATCATACTTTCTCAACATTTTTGTTGAAAAAGTCCCTTTGATAATAGTGTGTATTTTTGTTAGAATTTTATTGAAATTAAAGTAAATGAGAAGCAAAAATGTCAATTTTTCATACATATGTGAAGAAATGAACAAGGGGATGGGAAAGATGGGCTATAAACGTTGCAGGATGGTGTATCATTTAGAAAATGGTGATATGATTAAAGATATTAAAGAATTTTATTACCAAGATACAGAAAAAATGTTAGAAAGAGTGAAGCATCACGTATTAGATAATAAGAGTGTAACTGCAATTGATAGTAAAGGAACACTGATTCCAATTGCTTGTCATGACATTGTGAAAGTTGAGTTAGATCATTTACAGGAAACTTAGTCTTGAGTCATAGGGGATAATTCGTTACAATAAATGAGTAATTAGAGAGGAGTTTATTATGGGTAGTAAAAGTCATTTCTATATGTTTATTGTTGCATTTTTACTTGTTGCAGCTTTAACGGTATATTTGGTTATTGATAGCCATTGGTACAATACAGTACATCCAGCATTTCTTATTTTTATGTATGTCGGGATTGCGATTGTGAGCTTTGGTATGAGAGACGAGATGTTAAATCGCTTTGAGAAGTGATACATATATGAAAGACCAACAGGAAATTGTTGGTCTTTTTTTGTTGCCAAAATAGAGAAGTGTGTATATACTGTGTATATAAGATATGTACAGTATATACACAGTGGAGGGGAATATGAATATTATTATTTCAAACTCTTCACCAGATCCTATTTATGAACAAATTAGTAAACAGCTTCGGCAGCTAATTTTAAATGGGAATTTAAAAGGTGGAGAGCAATTACCGTCTATCCGTAGTTTAGCGAAAGAATTACAGATTAGTGTGATTACGACGAAACGAGCATATGAAGAACTTGAAAGAGAAGGGTATATTGAGACAGTTGCTGGAAAAGGGACGTATGTTTCTGTGCAAAATAATGAGCTCATACGAGAACAAAGGTTGCGATTGTTAGAAAGTAGAGCGGAAGAAGTAGTCAATGAAAGTAAACTTCTTCAGCTGTCTCTTGAAGAATTGCAGCAGATGATTGCGTTTTTATATAAGGGGGAATAAGACACATGCTAGAATTAAAAAATGTTTGCAAAGATTATCAAGGTTTTTCAGTCCGAAATGTAAATTTTACACTGCCACGTGGATATATTATGGGGTTTATTGGACCAAACGGATCTGGAAAAAGTACAACAATCAAAATGATTATGAATTTAGTAAAACGAAATAGTGGTGAAATTCATATTTTTGGTAAGGACAATCAAAAATATGAAAAAGAAGTAAAACAAAATATCGGCTTTGTGTACGATGAAAATCATTACTATGAAGATTTAACATGTGAACAAATGAAGCGTATTATCGCACCGTTATATAAAAAGTGGGATGAAGAACAATATGAATCTTATATGGAACGATTACAAGTTCCGAAAAATAAAAAGATTAAACAATTATCAAAAGGAATGAAAATGAAATATGCCATTGCTATGGCGCTGTCACATCATGCCGAGCTTATTATTATGGATGAACCAACAGCAGGTTTAGATCCAGTTGTCCGAAGTGAGTTGCTGGATATATTGCAAGAAGTTGTGATGGAAGAAGAAATATCCGTGTTATTTTCTACACATATTACAACTGATCTAGAACGCATTGCCGATTATATTACATTTATCAATGAAGGTGAAATCGTCTTTACTGGAGAGAAAGACGAACTACTGGAGAATTACATAATCGTAAAAGGAAGCAACGATTTGTTAGACGAAGAAGGAAAAGAATTGTTTAGTGGTTTAAGAAAAAATAAATATGGGTTTGAAGGATTGGCGAGAGATAAACAGGCAGTTGTAGAGTGGTTTGGTCAAGAAGTTGTGTTAGAAAAGCCGACGTTTGATGATATTATCGTGTATACGGCGAAGGGGAGAAAGAGAAATGCGTCAGCTTGTGTTTAAGGACTTGTATTTTCTGCGTGCCATGTGGATATTTTGTTTGGGGTTTTCGGCTTTCTTGTTTATAACGAATCCATCAGATTCAAGCATTTTTTCTGTAAGCTGTTTAATATCAGTAATAGTATCAATTCTGTTGTCTGTAGGAGCGGATGAAAAGAATGGCAGTGAAAAAATCATTGCTAGTTTACCGATAGAACGAAAGGATATTATTATAGCGAGATATATGACTTTTATTATAATTGCGATTATAGCGATTGTACTAACAACAACGGTCGTTTGGATCATGAGAGGAATGACTGTAATTGAAGACATTCGAGTATACCATCCTTATTTCTATATCGAACTTAAGTGGTATTCAGTGCTAAGAGGTATTATCGTTCCTTTTATATACATTGCATTATATTTGCCAATCTATTATGGAGCTGGGTCAAAAATTATCCGTAGTTTATTTGCAATAGGACTAATTATACCTACGACGCTTATACCGTTATTTGTTATAGATGGAGGAGAAAATCGTGTGGAGGATTCATTTGGTGATTGGATCATGAATCTGTCACATGTAGGCATATGCATGATGGGGATAGTTGGGTTGGCAGTTATGTATATTGCCTCTATGTTTATTGCAATTAAATTATATGAAAAAAGAGATATATAAAGGGGAGAAGGGATTATGGGGCAGTTAGTTTGGAAGGATTTTTTCTTACAACGAAAAGTTTTTTTTCTTTATCTTATATTGCCAATTTATTGTGCATTAAAACAATCTGTTGACCCGTTTCAGATTGCGGTCGTTTGTTTTGCTACTTGTAGCTTATTGATATTTGTACCATTACAGGTTGAAGATAAAAATGAAGCAGATAAATTATTAATTAGTTTTCCATTTGTTAGAAAAGATATTGTCATTGCGAAATATATATCGACAATTCTCTTTATTGGATGCGGGTTAATTGCTACTTTAATTATTGCTATTTTACCTAAATTTTTGTTAGGTAAAGCTATAAATATTCCATGGTATGCAATTTTTATAGGTGTTTTTCTCTCGGCTCTTTATGCAATTATGCTACTTCCTTTGAAGTATGGAGGGAGTAAACAAATAGTTACTATTTTTAATGTGGCTGTTATGTTTCCACTAATAGGATTGTTAGGACTTATGTGTAATGTTCTTGGTGAGGAAAGGCTTATGTTAATGTTTTTTTACTCTTCAAATCTTATGTTTATCATAAGTATGTTAAGTATTGGAGTATGTATCGCGTATTTTGTTTCTATGTTGTTTTCTATTTCGTTTTTTCAAGATAGGGAATTTTAAAAGACTAAGTAACAAATGAAACAGAATGATTATGAAGAAAGACTTTTGTTTTGTGGTGAACGGCATTCAGCGAAGTGAGAGATATAATTAGAAAAAAAGAAAGTCATACGTTATAAAAGGTGCCTCATTACGAGACACCTTCTTTATTGCAACAAACTATGCATAACAACTTTATAAACCGACACCATACTTGGTGAGTAAACAGGTACGTTATATGTATGTAAGATGAAACTAAAAAACAGAGCAAACGTAATAAAGATGAAAAATAGCAGTAAAATTTGCTTGTGGACAGAAATTTGCATATCATCAGCTCCTTTTTTCGTAGTATGTCCAAAGGAGGAAATGATATGAAAAAAAGACAGTTACTTCTTAGTTTGAAGAACTGTCTTTTGAAAAGAGCTTTTTCCAGAGTTTTACGATACTCCAAATGATAATAACGATAATAGAGGCAATAATGGACCAAATTACAGAAAGGGCCTCAAGAGCCATGTTAGGCAAAAACGTGAGGATTGCAAATGCTTTATGAAATAACCATTCTGCAATATGGAATATAGATTGCAATAAGAATGCAATGGCAATTACGATTCCTGTCATAATTTGTGTACTTCTTTTTTTCCACACTGCATTCACCTCGTTAACTCATTAATTTTAAACCAACTGCCCCGCATAAGATACAGCTTAAAAAGGCAAGGCGACGCCAATCAGCGGATTCACGGAAGAGGAGAATACCAAGTAGTGCACTTCCAGCAGTTCCGATTCCAGTCCAAATTGCGTAAGCTGTTCCCATGGGCAGTGTATCCATAGCGAGAGATAAGAAGAAGAAACTTACACCGAAGTTGCCGATTAACATAAGTTTTGGCATCCAGCCTTTTTTTTCATTGGCTATCTTCATAAAGATAACACCAGTGACTTCACAAATACCAGCAATAATCAAATATACCCATGCCATTTTATGCAGCCTCCTTCTGTTCTTGTTCACCTGTTACTCGTTTTAAGCCGATAACACCTACGAAAATTAATCCGATAAATAAGATTTTTGTTATTGAAAAAGGTTCACCAAATACAAAAATTTCTGTTAGGACAATACCTCCAGCTCCAATTCCTGTGAACACAGCATATACAGTTCCAACAGGCAGCTTCGCATAAGCTTTAAATAAAAGAAAAAAGCTTATTGCAATTGCAAGTACAACCCCAATCCATTCTAGTGGTGTTGTCGCATGTTTTAAGCCAATTACCCATACAATTTCAATGATTCCTGCGATAACAACATAAATCCATTCCATCATTCATTCTCCTTCCTACCAGTCGTTAGGTTTAGGGCGAGAAAATGACGTATTGCGTGTGCAATCCGTCAGCTTGACAATCCACGCCAAAATACTTTCCAAGATGCGTGTAATCGATTTTCAAATGGTTGTATTCCAGCAAATAAAAATTCAACCATTAATCCGTCCATTAAACATAAATAAGCTGCAACAGCTTCTGTTACTTCAATGCTACAAAGTTCATTCTTTTCTTGTGCCTGTTCAAATATAGGTACTAAAAGCTGTCCGATGCTTTCAATGTGTGCATTTGCTTTTTCGACAATTTGCTCGCGAAAGGAAAATGGTGGAAAATACGAAGTGCGTAACCAAAACATTGCCTCAATACTTTCTTGAAAACGATGGCTATAATCTTTAAGAAGATGAAATAAAAAGTCTCCAAAGGGAGTTTCTTCTGAATTCTTCACATACTGTTTAAAGAATTCAAGATCCTTTTGTAAAGATTCTTCTAAGCAAATAAAATAAAGCTCTTCTTTTCCTTTAAAGTGTGCATATATTGACGGCTTCTTAATGCCAACCTCCCCGGCAATATTTGCTAGTGAAGTTCCTTCATAGCCATAGCGTGCAAAGTGTGAAAGTGCTACAGATTTAATACGGTTTGCTGTCATGTTCATCCCCTACCTACCGTTCGTTAGTTAAAATATAGAATAATACACGGGTGTTGTCAAGAAGGATAAACATACAAAAGTGATAAAAGCTCCAGTAATAGGAACTTTTATCCCGCTATTCGTGGGCAGTAATACTCCTGCCTCAAAATGCAGCAAAAGCATTGTCCAGTTCCAGTGGCTAGAATGTTCGGTGGCTTCGCTTCTTCCTGCGAGGTAAAAAACACCTCTACGTCAGAAGCTCTATCCCCCTGATTAAAGTTTCACTTTATACTGTTCCTCGTTCAATGAGACGAAATGGTAACTCTTCAGAAGTCCCTATAATTTGTTCCTGTTGTACTTGTTCATAAAATAAGGAAAAAGCATGGCTTCCCATTGCTAAGCCAGGATTTTCAATTGTTGTGATCTCTAACGCTTCAGAAATAGGATGGTTATCAAATCCTAAGATTGCTAAATCCTCTGGTACTCGCAGTCCTTGTTTTTTTGCTTCAGTTAATAATCCAGAAGCAACTTGATCGCTTGCAGCAAAAAGAGCAGTAGGGCGATTTTTCATCGTTAGTATGCTTTGGATGACATTTGCACCGTCTTGAATCGTGTAGCATTGATAAAACTGCCAGTCTGTTTGTGAACGTTTACCATATGCGTGTAGAGTATCAAAGAACGCTTGCTCACGCTGCTGTGTGCTCACGCTATTTTTGCGTGCTAGACAAAATCCAATGCGCTCATGTCCGTTTTGTAATAAATATTCTGTTCCAATCCGAAATCCGTCGTAATGATTAACATAGACAGAAGATATAAGCGGATGCAGCAGTTTTTCACACGAAATGATAGGCGCAAATTTTGCGAAAGGTTCAATGACTTCCCATGAGCTTGACCGGGAACAAATAATCATGCCATCAAATTGTTTCATTTTCATCATTTCAAGAACACGCATTTCTTCAATGCTATCGTAGTTTGTTTGACAGAGAGTAATACGGTATCCGGCTTCAAGTGCTTTCGTTCCAATCCCTTCAATAATTGTACTAAAGTACGGCAGATTAATAAAAGGAAGCACAACGCCAATTGTATGTGTTTTTCCTTTTAGAAGATGAACAGCATTTACATTTTTGGCGTAATTCAATTCTTTAACAGTTTCTAAGACGCGTTTTCGCTTTTCTTCACTGACATATGGATGCTCATTTAAGACGCGTGAAACAGTGGTAACAGAGACTCCAGCCGTTTTCGCGATTTGTTTTATATTTACCATATGTTTCACCTCTATTTCTATTATACAAGAAAAGGATCAAAGAAATCTTGTGAAACTCTTGACATGAAAAGCGTTTCATATTCTATCTTGTTAATATCGCTTTTGTTATTCGCGTAACGATTCAATTCGGCGTGAGAATAGCAAAAGCGTGTTTGTCAAATTGTGTGAGATAAAAGGGGAAAGTTTTCAAAGGTAGAACAGTAAGAAAAAGAGAATATGAACATAACATACGAAAGCCTGAAAAGAGAATGTTAGGAAAGGGCGGATACAAGTTGAAAAAACGGATGATATGTTTCGTATTTTCGAGTATGGTGTTAAGTGCATGTTCTTTTCAGCAAACAATGGTCGAAGAAAAAAAGTTTGCAGCAGATTTAGAGGCAAGTGAGGATATGATGTCTGATCCAATGCCGGTACAGTCTGTAAAAAACGTTCTTCCTTTTTCTTTTTACACACCATCATTTTTACCATATGAATCAACAGATAATCCAAAAGCAGTAGTTCGAAAAATGGGAGATAAGCGGATTGCTCTTGATATTAAATATGAACGGCAAGAAAAAGGCATGCGGGATTATATTGAATTAACAGTTGCGAACTTTTCGTATAATTTTCCTTTTATCGTAGAACAAAATCGTTTTCAAGAGAAAGTAAAACTTGCAAATGGTATAACAGCCTATTTTAAAAATAATAACGAAGAAATAGACGGAGAAG